>ENA-UOIV01000336-UOIV01000336.1-human-gut-metagenome-genome-assembly--contig:-C59-NODE-336-length-55154-cov-6.779379_pt1 | contig 55154 bp, 50 predicted proteins | sample MGYA00242333_ERZ723880 | MGnify/ENA metagenome assembly ERZ723880 | reverse complement strand
GACGGCACCCTCTTTTGTTTTGGCAGAATTCTCCTTACAGGCACTGGAGATATTTTCCGTACAAAGTCATGCTCAGCTCGTCCCCGATGGCGTGGACGTGGTCGGCGGTGATCCAGCCCTCCTGGAGCCCCAGTTCCTCCAGACAGCCCACATAGCGTCCGGTCTCGTCCTGGATCTCCTTGATGGTCTGGCCGGCGGTGAGCAGACTGTCCGCCGTGCCCGCATCCAGCCAGGTGAACCCCTTCTCCAGAGGGATGACCTGGAGCTGCCCCCGGCGGAGGTACTCCAGATTCACGTCGGTGATCTCCAGCTCCCCGCGGGCGGAGGGCTTCAGGTTCCCGGCGATCTCCATGACCTGGTTGTCATAGAAGTAGAGGCCGGGGACGATGTAGTTGGACTTGGGGTGGCGGGGCTTCTCCTCGATGGAGATGGCCCGGCCGCTCTCGTCGAACTCCACCACGCCGAAGGGGCGGGGGTCCTCCACCCAATAGCCGAAGACGGTGGCCCCGGACCGGCCGGCGGCAGCCTGCTTCAGGGTGGCGCCCAGGGAGGGGGCGTAGAAGATGTTGTCCCCCAGCACCAGGCACACGTGGTCGGCGCCCACAAACTCCCGGCCGATGAGCAGGGCGTCGGCGATGCCCCGGGCCACCGGCTGTTCCGCATAGGTGATCTGCAGCCCGTACTGGCTGCCGTCCCCCAGCAGGGCCCGGAAGGTGTCTGTCTCCCCGGGGGGGACGATGACCATAATATCAGAGATCCCCGCCTGCATCAAAATGGCGATGGGATAGTAGATCAGCGGCTTGTCATAGACGGGCAAGAGCGGCTTACACACCGGCTTGGTCATGGGATAAAGGCGGGTGCCCTTTCCCGCGGCTAATACAATACCCTTCACAGCATCCTCCTGTTTTCTGTCGGCTGCCTCTTAACGAAATGGAGCAAAGTGCCCCATTAGGTCGTCAAAATCCCGAAACAGCCTGGATTTCTGACCCATTCAATATATCATGTTCCATAACCCTTTTCAAGGGGCTTTCCATTAAGAGTTTATGAATATAGGCGCCGAAGGGGGCTGGGCCTAGTTCTCCCGGTCTGCGGAGCCGTCCGGCACGCCGGCGGGAAGATCCGCGAACTGCCTCAGAAGGGCCATGCAGCGGTTCAGGCAGGACTCCAGGTCCTCGGACCCGTCGGAGCTGAAGCTGAAGCGGAGGAGCTCCGCGGCAAAGCTCAGCTTCAGGTGCTGAAGGGTCAGCTCCCGGTGGAGCTCCGGCTCCTCTCCGATCAGGACATAGATGGGGACGGAGAGGGCGCGGGCCAGGCAGCTCAGGCTCTGGAGAGAGGGGTTCCCCTCCCCGCGCTCATAGGCGGACAGGCTGCTGGCGGAGATGCCGGAGCGGTCCTCCAGCGCCTCTAGGGAGAGGCTGCACCGCCTGCGCAGCATACGGAGCTGTGCGCCGAACCTTTTTCGCAGTTCTTCCTGCGTCAATGCGGCATCCCCTCCTTCCTTAAGCTGATTCGCTTGCTAAGAACAGGATACCCGATTCCAAAAATTCTGTCAATTCCTCATTTGCATCGGTCATATACAGCGGGAGCGCCGCGCAAGCCGCCCCAGCGTCTGGCACAGGATACGGAAATCAATGGGTTTGGAGATGTGTGCGTCCATACCGGCCGCTGTGGTGGCGGAGATGTCCTCAGCAAAGGCGTTGGCAGTCACCGCCAGAATGGGGATGGTTCCGGCATCCGGCCGGTCCATGGCGCGGATGGCCCGGGCCGCTCCGCAGCCGTCCAGCAGCGGCATCTGCATGTCCATCAAAATGGCGTCGAAGGAGCCCGGAGGGGACTGCCGGAACTGCTCTACCGCCTCCGCCCCGTTCCACGCCTGGGTCACCTGAACGCCCTGAGCGGCGAGCAGCTCAACCGTGATCTCCATATTGATCTCGTTGTCCTCCGCCAGGAGAATGTGGAGGCCGTTCAGCGTGAAATCCGTAGTCTCCGCAGCCTGGGAGATCGTCTCCCGGGACTCCTCAGCGGCGGCAAAGGGGAGAATGACGGTGAAGGTGCTGCCGCGGCCCGGCTGGCTCTCCACCTGGATCTCTCCGTCCATCTGGGCCACCAGGTTCTTGGTGATGGACATTCCCAGTCCAGTGCCAGCCGCCTGCTTGGGACTGAAGCGCAGCTCTCTGGCGTATGGTTCATAGAGGCGCTTCAAAAACTCTGCGGACATGCCGATGCCCGTATCGGCCACTACAAATTTATATTTGGCATACTCCCCCTCGTCCATCTGCGCCACGCTGAGAGAGACAGAGCCCCCCTCCGGGGTGAATTTCAGGGCGTTGGAGATCAGGTTGTTCAGAATCTGACGCACGCGGAACGGGTCCCCCATCAGAGGCCGTGGGGACAGGTCAAACCGGACGGAGAGGGTCTTGCGGTCCCGCTCCGCCTGAACCCGGAAGGGAGCCAGACATTCCTCCACACAGCCGCGCAGGTCGAAGCTGCGGCGGTCCAGCACCACTTTTCCCTGCTCCATGCGGGACATATCCAAAATATCGTTGATCAGCTCCAGCAGATAACGGGTGGACGATGTGATCTGCTTCAGATATCCGGACACCCGTCCCGCGTCCTCCGCGTGCTGCCCGGCCAGCTCGCTCAGCCCCAGAATAGCGTTGAGGGGGGTGCGCATATCGTGGGACATATTCCGGAAAAAGGCCTGCTTGGATTCCTCGTTTTTCCGCGCCAGCTGGAGTGACTCCTCCAGCAGCTGACGCTCCTTCAGCTGCTGCTGCTTCTCCTGCTCCACCTCCCGGAAGGACAGCACGACCTCCTCCGGGGCCAGGGACTCATCAAAAAGCACCCGCACGCTTACCCAGCGGTACTTCTCCCCGAACCGGCGTAGAAAGTCGCCTCCAAAGTCCCGCACCCGCTGTCTGACCAGGGTGCGGATATTGTCAGTGGAGAAGCTTCTGCAGAACTCGGCGAACACGTCGGGCTGAATGACCTCACCGGCGGTCTGAAGCAGGAGCTCGTACGGGCCCGCGGGAGGAATCCGGCTGCGGACATAGTCGGAGCCCTTGATCATCTCATAGGTCTCCTCCTCAAAATCCACCCGATACAGCGCATAGTAGGTATTGCCCAGCACCCGCACCGTCTCGTTGGTGCGTTCGATGCGCTGCCCCATGCGCAGTTCCCGCCGGGTCATGACGGCCAAAATGAGCAGCAGTGCAGCAATGATCAGGGCCAGAAGCAGGCCGAACCAGTGCAGGTCTCCCAGGATGCTGGTATAGGGAAGGGTGACAATGGCATACCAGCCGTTGTCCATCCGGGTGTAGCAGACAGTCCGCTGCTCGCCGTTGAGATCATGGATGGAGTCGGAGACGCTGTCCAGCTCCCCGGCCTCAATTTGGGCAATGAGACCGCGGAGATACTGCTGTACCTGGGGGGCAGGCTGCGTCAGGCTGGTCTGCCGGTAGAGAATCGCCCCCGTGCTGTCGCACAGGAAAAAGGAATCGCCCTGTTCCAGATCCACAGAGGCAAAATGAAACCGCTCCGGCAGGATGTCAAAGGCCATAACAGCGCCGCTGCCGGAACATTTCTGTGCGGCGGTAACCACAGGACGTCCGGAAACCGCGTCGGTATAAAGGTCCGTGAAGATGACGTCCCCCTGCGCCGCCAGCGCCGCCTGGTACCAGGCGGCGCTCTTATAGTCGAAGCTGTCGTCCCCGTCCCATGGGTTGGCAGCCACAATGGTCCCGTTCAGCACGACATAGGGGTCCACCACGCCGTCCCCCAGCACGCTGTCCAGACGGCGGAAGTAGAGCTCCAGAAACCGAGCGATGCTCTCCCGCCCCTCCCCGGCCTCCAGGCGGCTGTCCAGAGAGGCGGTGCCGAAGGAGAGCAGGGTTTCATACATGGCCAGGCTGTTGCTCTCCTCGGCGGCAAAGCTGCGGGAGAGGGCGGTGCCCGTGTCCCGGGCGTTGCGCAGCAAGGTGGAGCGAATCAGCAGGATGCCGAGCACGGCCAGCACAACCAGGGCGGCAAAGGCGCACAGGGACAGTCCCAGCTTATTCAGAACCAGCTTCCGGCGGCGGCGCCGCTTGTCTGCCCTGTTCATGGCGCGCTCCGAATTGCCGAGACCGCGGCCTCATAGGCGCCGGCAATCTCCTCCATCTGCGCGGCGGCCGCCTCATAGTCTCCAGAGCGAAAGGCCGCCACCTGGCGGGTAAACAGGAGAAAAAGCCGCCGCAGAGACAGATTTCCGCACATCCCCTTGAGCGTGTGGGAGGCGGCGAGGGCGGCCGTCCAGTCCTGATCCCGAACGGCCTCTTCCAGCCGGGCGTAGTTTTGGTCCTCCAGGAATTTCCCCCAGAAGCGCTCCAGCATAGCCTCGCTGCCCAGAAAGCGCGCCAGGGCGTCCTCCACATCCACGCCGGCGGCAGCCAGCCGTTCTCTTCGAATGGGGTTCATTGTATCACCCTCCGTTTCTTAAAACATGCTGCGCCGGATCATCTCCGGCTTCCCGGACTCATAGAGCCGGGCGAGCTCCTCCTCCGCAGAGAAGAAGCAGTCCAGCAGCCGGGGGCTGAACACTCCGCATGCCCCGCCGCGGATCATTTCCAGCACCTGTTCCCGGGGAATGGGATTTTTATATACCCGCTTACAGCTCAGGGCGTCATACACATCCGCCAGAGAAACCACCTGGGCCCAGACAGAAATCTCCTCTCCGCTCAGTCCATCCGGGTAGCCCCGGCCGTCCCAGCGCTCGTGGTGATGCCGGGCGATGTCGCAGGCGTAGCGGTAGGAGGGGTGCGTCTGAAACTGAGGGATGCTGGAAAGGAGCTTTTCACCCTGAACCGTGTGGGCCTTGATCACCTCATACTCCTCCGGGGTAAGCCGTCCCGGCTTGTTGAGAATGGCATCCGGGACCGCGATTTTCCCCACATCATGGAGGATGGAGGCCAGCGCAATCTGGGGAACATCCGCCGGAGGAATGTCACGTCCCAGCTCAGTGCGGGTCAGAAGATGGTAGGTGATGTCATGGATGCGGCGGACATGGCTGCCGGATTCCTCGCTGCGGAACTCGATGGCGGCGGCCAGAGTTTCGACCATTCCCTGGTTGAGTTGGATGATTTGCTCCGCCTGACGGAACAGATCCTCCCGCTGGTCCGCCACCACCCGGCTCAGCCGCCGCCGGGCCTGAAACAGCTCCACCACAGACTGGACCCGGCGCAGGACCACATAGGGGACCACAGGCTTTTGGATCACATCCATCACACCCAGGCGGTATGCCTCCTGCATGACCTGACCGCTGGCCTCGGCGGTAATCAGAAAGATGGGGATGGTTTGGGGAAGCTCCAGCCCGGCCAGGCGCTCCAACACCTGCAGCCCGTCCAAGCCGGGCATGACCACGTCCAGCAGCACCGCGCACAGCCGCTCGGGGCCGTCCAGGACGGCCGCAAGCCCCGAGGGCCCATCCTCCGCCTCCTGAATGTGGTAGTAGGGAGAGAAGATGAGGGAGAGCAGCCCCCGGTTGATGGCGTCGTCGTCGACGATGAGCATGGTGTTTCCCATGACAGAAGCCTGGTCTGTCTTTGGGGAGATGTCCATAGAAAGCTCCTTTCCGGTCTGGTCAGCGGGAGGGACGCTCCCGCTTATGATCTGCTGCCAGGGACGGCTCAGCCCGCATCCGCCTTCCCGCCGTCCACGGGAAGCAGCGTCAGAAGCCCGGAAGGAGATGCGGAAGCGAGGACCTCCGCCTGGCGCTCCAGCTCCTCCGAGCGCCGGTCAAAGCCCTCCAGCGCGCTTTGCAGGGCCAGACGCAGAGCGGAGATCTTATTCCGATAGCCGGACAGCTCCGCCAGATCCCGGTCCAACGCACAGCGCAGCTGGGCGCGCGCATCCTCCTCCCGCGCCAGGCTCTCCTCCCGCAGCCGTCCGGCGTAGGCCCGGGCATCCAGCAGGGCGTCCGCCACCATGGCCTGCTGCTTTCTGAGGGCATCCCGCTCCTCCCGGAGGCTCTGCAGCTCCTGCTCCAGAGCCCGGACTCGGCTCCAGGCGTCCACGGCCTCCTGCTCCAGCTCCTGCACACGCGTCTGGGCGCGCTGCAGCGCCTGATCCGCCTGCGCCTCCTTCTCCAGCAGCCGCCTGGAAAACTCCTCCTCCCGGGCGGTAATGTACTGGAACACGCCCTCCTTTTGATAGCCCCAGAAGCCTTTCTTCAATTCGTCCAGCTGCATAACCAGACCTCCTTTTGGTTATTTATATTGGATTTCCTTGCGCTGAATGGTCCCCCAGTGCGCTTTCTTCCTCCGATATCCGATCAGAGCCGTTATCCGGACCCAGGCCATCACGAAGCGGAGGCAGGAGACTTCCACCGCGCACAGCCCCACCGCCTTGAAAACATCAGAGAGCGCCAGGGTCAGGTCCACCGTGTGGATTCGGGCAAAAAAGGCGGTCAGGGAGAGAATGGCGGTGTAGACCACATAGACGGCAAAGAAGGCGACCATAAATGGAACATTGATCAGATCCACGGCGACGGCCAGCACGGTGGCCAGAAGGCCGAATACTTCAATATAGGGCGAAAACAGTTCGTAAATGAGGAAGTAAAAATAGGAGACGAAGCTGACCGCGCCGTATTTGAGATTGGCCAGAATGCGCCGGTGCTTCATCATGGTTTGAAAAAGCCCGATATGCCAGCGCCGCCGCTGGCGGCACAGGTCCCGCAGGTGTTCCGGCACCTGCGTCCAGCAGATGGCGTCGGCGGCGTACCGAATGAGGTAGGGTAGGCCGTGTTCCCGGCAGAACACATGGAGCTTAACAACCAGCTCCATATCCTCCCCCATGGTGGAGGGATCATAGCCGCCGGTCTGGATGACCAACTCCTTTTGGAACAGGCCGAAGGCGCCGGAGATGATAATATTCCCGTTGAATTTGTCAAACAGGATGCGGGAGGCCAGGAAGGACCGGTCATATTCCAGCACCTGCATGCAGGCCAGCAGCTTTTTGGGCATGCTGTAGCGGATGATGCGTCCGGTTTCAATTTCCGCACCGTTGCAGGGGCGCACCGCACCGCCCACCGCCACCACCTGGGCGTTCTCCAGCAGAGGGCGCACAATTTTTTCCAGGGAGTCGCACTGCAGGACGGAGTCCGCGTCGATGCAGACAAAGTAGGGGTAGGCAGCCACATTGATCCCCATGTTCAGCGCGTCCGCCTTTCCGCCGTTTTCCTTGGTGATCAGCGTGATGGGGACCTTCCATGCGCGGGATTCGTATACCGCCTGAGCCGGCCGGCAGGCAACCCGGCGCTGAATGGGCCGGTCGATCGGCTGCAGGCGGAAGGCGTCCCGAAGGATCTGGACGGTGTTGTCGGAGGAGCCGTCATCCACCACAATGATCTCATAGAGCCTATAGTCCAGTGCCAGAAGGGATCGGATGGTAGCCCTGCGCGCCGTTGTGGGCGTCCCGGCGCATGATCTGATCCAGGCGGGCCCGCAGCGCGGCCCCCTGGGCGAGATCAATGGGATATTTTTTCTCCTGACGCAGGACCTCGTTCACAGTGCATCCCTCCTGAGTTCTTCTAAATCTGCGCATCCCGGAGGATGGCTTTCCAAGGCCGCAGGTCCACGGAATCCATCCAAAAATAGACAAAATATAAATTTTGTCTATTTTCGAGGTTTAAAACCGCCCGCGCTGTGCGCAAAAACCTTCGAGATTCACAGGCTCAGCCCGGGCGGGTTGGAAATGAAATCCGAACATAGAGTAAAATATATTTTAACATAACAATCATAAAAATACAACCTTCCCCCAGTAAAGGAAAAAATGGGCAGCTCCGGCTCATGCCCCGGGGCGGCCGGATTTCCATTGATTCCTGTCCAAAGTGGGAGTATCATAGAGGAGAACCTGATTTTTCCGGCCCGGACCTCTCTCCGCCGCCGGACAGAGCTTTGATTGGAGGTAATGTATCATGCGTAAAAACTTCGGCGCCAAGCCCTGGACCTATCCCCAGCCGGTGCTGATCCTGGCCACCTACGGGGAGGACGGCACTCCCGACGCCATGAACGCCGCCTGGGGCGGCATCAGCGAGGCCAGCGAGATCTCCGTGTGCATCAGCGAGGGGCACAAGACCACCGCCAATATCCTGGCCCGGAAGGCCTTCACCATCAGCATGGCCACCGCGGAGCAGCTGGTGGCCTGCGACTATGTGGGAATCGCCTCGGGCAACACGGAGCCCAGGAAGCTGGAGAAGGCGGGCTGGCACACCACCCGCTCTGAATTTGTGGACGCCCCTCTCATCGACGAGCTGCCCATGGCCCTGGAGTGCAAGCTGGTGAGCTATGACCCCCAGACCTGCCGCCTGGTGGGAGAGATCGTCAACGTCAGCGCCGACGAGCGCATTCTGGGGGACGACGGCAGGATCGACCCGGACAAGCTGGACCCCATCACCTTCGACCCCATCCACGCCGCCTACCGGAAGCTGGGCGAGAAGGTGGGCAGCGCCTTCCAGGACGGCAAGCAGCTGATGTGATTCTCCGCAAAACGCAGAAGATCCCGCTCTCAATCCACAGGGAGCGGGATCTTTGTCTGGTTTGCGTGTCCTGCAGTTCTCACCCGATCAGAACAGGGGCTGCTCCTGTTCCTGGGCCAGCTTCTCATTGATCTTTTCCAGAGCAGTGCCATGGAGAATCCCATGGCTGATAATGGCGTCCCGCTTGTGCCTGGGGTAGAGCGGAGCGTAGGCGCCTCCCTTGAGTACCTGCTGGACCTCCTCCAGCGAGGCGTCCATGCAGATGCACAGGCACAGCAGCCGGTCCCGGGAGGGCCGCCTCCGGCCGGAAAACACCTGGTGGAGATACACCTCGCTCATGCCCGCCTGCCGGGCCAGGGTTGCCTTGGAAACCGCGATTCTCTGGTAGAGCCGGTTCAGAAAGCCAGTCATGTCCTCATCGGAGAAGTCGGACTGGTTCTGGGCCAGATAGGCGTCCAGGTTCGGCTCGCTCATCAGCCCGCGGCTCAGATCCAGGGTGCTGCTTTTTTTCACAACCTTTCCCCTCTTTACTTCCAGTTTTAAATCGTTTATACTATTTTATAACACTTTGACTTGGAAAACAATATGCTCCCTGCATCGTATTTTACTTTTGAGGGAGGGATTCTTATCTATTCCTGGCTGCTGGAAATTCTGCAAACAGAATACGAACTGGTTCGCCGGATGAAGGAGAGTGACCGGGGCGGCGTATACCTGATCCGGCACCGGACAGACGGAAAACCCCTTGTGCTGCGGCATTTTACCGGCAATGCCGAGGTCTACCAGAGGCTGCTCCATTACACCTGCTCCAACCTCCCGGTCACCCTGGAGGTGGCCTCCCAGGGGGAGGAGCATCTGATCCTGGAGGAGTACATCCAGGGGGACACGCTGGACTTTCTCCTCAAGGACACCTTGTTCACCGCGAAGGAAACCCGGAAGATCGTCACTCAGGTCTGCCGGGCCCTGTGGGTGCTCCACTCCCTGGGGGCAGTCCACCGGGACGTAAAGCCGGACAACATCATCCTCCGGGGGAGCGAGGCCATCCTCATCGATTTCGACACCGCCCGGCTCTACAAGCCGGAGGAGACGGCAGACACCCAGATCCTGGGCACCACCGGCTTTGCCGCCCCGGAGCAGTACGGCCTGTCCCAGACCGACCAGCGCACGGACATCTTCGCCGTGGGTGTGCTGATCAATGTCATGCTCACCGGGAAGCACCCCTCCAAAAAGCTGGCGGAGGGCCGGATGGGGCGGATCGTCACCCGGTGCACCCAGGTGAACCCCAAAAAGCGGTACCAGAGCGTGCTGCAGCTGATGGAGGCTCTCTGACATGCAACAGGATCGAACTAACAGGCGCACATGCCCCTACTGCGGCGCGGAGCTGCCGGAGGAGGCCTCCTTCTGCCCCTTCTGCGCCCGGAGCGTCAACCAGCGGCAGAATGTTTCGCCGCCATCGGTACGATGGCGGAAGGCCCTGCGCAGGGCCTTCCCGGTGCTGATCCTCCTGCTGGTCCTGGGGCTGGCAGGGACCGCCCAATACCTTTCCACCCGGCCCCGGGTGTATGACGACAACGGCACGGGGGAGGTGATCTACACCGACGAGGACGGCACCTATCAGATCCTCCTGGGCTGGCTGGACACCCCCTATGAGCCCGCCCCTGTCATCACCCAAATCGCAGAGCGGGACGCAGACTGTACCTTCCCCATCTGCCTGTTCATCCACCACCAGGACACCGGCATCAACGCCGGGGAGATTTTCCTGCAGAAGGTGGCGTCGGTCACCGCGGAATTTGACACGCCGGACGATCCCACCGCCTACATCAGCTATGGTGATCCGGCCTACGACGACTATGCTCCTGATGCCGCCCTCACCAGCTTCACCCACTTCCTGGGCCGGGAAAACTCCGCCCGGGGCACCTGGACCATCACCATGGAAAACGGGGACGTGATCCTGCTCCACCAGACGCTGAACGTGGACCTGATCGAGACTGTGAACATCTACCCGGAGGACGCGCCCATGGATACCATCGAGGATCTCCAGGCCCTGGTGGACTCCATGGAGGACCGGGTGGGGTACAGCGACGTGGTGAATCTCCACCTGCCCGCCGTCACCTATGAGGGGGACCTGTCCATCACCGGCCGGCCGGTGAACCTCTACGGCAATACGGAGGGGGAGGGCCGCACGGTCTTTACCGGCACCGTCCAGGTAAACCCGGAGGGGAACAACAACATCGTCTATCTGTATGACATCGACTTTGTGGGGGACGGCGACGGCGTGGGGATCAGCAGCGCCAGGCGGTCCTGGCCCATCGGATGCCGCTTCACCGGGTGGCGCACCGCCATCCTGTGCCACGGCACCGGCCGTGTCAGCGGCGGCATCTGCCTCTCAGGCTGTCAATTTACCCAAAACCAGACTGCGGTCCACTACAACAGCAACGGGACCGGATTCTTTAATACCATTTGGTCCAACTGTGCCTTTCTCAACAATGAAACCGGACTGCTGTTCGAGGGGGAGTCCACGGAGGTCACTCTGGGCCTGCCCGGCTGCCGGTTTGAGGGCAACGGCACCGACATCGACAACCGCAGCGGCCAGCCTTTGGACATCTCCCAGGCGTCTTTTTCCTAGGCCATGTTTGAACAATGCCAATATACCCGGGCGCGCCCTTTTGGAAAATATGCAGCTTTGGTCAAAAACTGAAATTTGTTTAAACCTTCGGGACCGTCTGATAATTTGGACGGTCCCTTTTTTGTCTTTCGTGCCGAAAAAACGACCATTCGGCGCACGTCTCTTGAAAAGCCGGAGGGGAGGAATAAAATATTATGTACTGCATCATTCGATGAACCCCAGGCCGGTGAATTTCCGCGGCGGGCATCCCGGCAGTAAGACTCCTGACGAAAGAGGAACTTCCCATGCGTTTTCTGATCCATATGAGCACTTCAGAGGAGGCCGGCTCCCTGGCCCGGATGCTCCGTCTCTGGACCTGGTCCACCTGCGCCGATATGGAGACAGAGCTCTGGTCCCCCGGCGCCTCCGGCCCGGCCATCGTCATTTGGGACCTGGATGCCGGGCTTCCGCCCTCCGGCATGGTCTCCTCCGCCTCCACGGCCCTGCTGGTCTGCTCCTCCCGCCCCCAGGCCGCCATTGACAGCTACTCTCTCCACCCGGACGGCTTCCTGCAAAAACCCATCCAGCAGAAAGACCTCTTTGCCGCTCTGCGCCGCTGTGCCAGGCTGTGGTGGGACTCTCTGGAGCGGCTGGAGATTCTCTCAGACCGTCTCCGGGTCCGCCTCCCCCTGTGCGATCTGATATGGGCGGAGGGCGCCCGGCGGGGCTGCCTGGTCCACAGCTCCCAGGAGTGCATCGTCAACTGTGAGACCCTGTCCGCCCTGGAGGCCCGCCTCCCCAAGGGGCTGTTTTTCCGGTGCCAGCGCAGCTTTCTGATCAACCTCACCCACGTCCGGCAGTTGGACAGCCAGGGGCTCCTCATGTCGGACGGGACCCTGATCCCCATGGGCCGCAGCAGCCGGAAGCCCATATCGGAGGCCTACCGTCAGCTCCGCCTTCGGATGGAGGGAGATCCGGCGGCCTCGCCGCCCTTTGGAAAGGGATGTGACGGCCTATGAATCTTCTTCCAATCGCAGTGTGCGATGATCTGGAGGCGGAGCGGGTCCAGCTGGGCCGCATGATCCGGACCTATGCCCAGCAGCGCGGCTTTTCCATCCACCCCCGCCTCTTTGTCAGCGGCGAGGAGCTGCTGGACGCGGTCCGCCGGCCGGACAGCTACCACGTCCTGTTCCTGGATATCTTTATGGCCGGTCTCTCCGGCGTGGAAACCGCCCTGCGGCTCCGGGCCGCCGGCTGCAGAGGGGCCATTGTCTTTGCCACCACCAGTCTGGACTACGGGGTGGTGAGCTTTGACGTTCAGGCTGCGGACTACCTGGTCAAGCCCTTCCGCCAGGAGGATGTGGATCGGACCATGGACTGGTGTCTGGAGCATCTTCCCGACTCTCTGCGGGTCCTGCCCGTCTACGCCGAGGGAGAGCGGCAGGAGCTCCCCCTGTCCTCCATCTCCTATGTAGAGGTGCTGGGGCACCAGTGCCACATCCACACCAGCCGTCAGACCGTGGTGGTCCGCCGGGGGCTGGATGACCTGGAGGCGGCCATCGGCAGCCGGGACTTCCTGCGCTGCCACCGCAGCTTTCTGGTCAACCTGAACTTCGTCCAGGACATCACAGGCAGCGACTTTCGCCTGTCAGACGGGACGCTGGTGCCCATCAGCTCGGGCAACCTCTCAAAGATCCGGAACCTTTTTTCCGACTGGACCTATATGAAGGCCTGGGAACAGCCCTGATCCCGCCGCCTTACTTTTTCTGTAATGTCAAAAGATACAAAAATAGCCGTCCTTTTGGGGCGGCTATTTTTGTTTCTTTTACGGCTTTTTGGCACCTTTGCGTCTTAATTCTTCCCGCTCCTTTACCGCATCGGAGAAACGCGGCACTTCCCCGGGCTGTATCTCGCCTCTCTCCAAGGCCTTTCCACCACCGGAGAGTCCTACCACATAATTGCAGATACTTCTGACAAATTCCAGGTCGTCCATCAGCTGTTCATACTCCGGGTCCCCCTCCTGAACGAAGCCGGTAGACATGATCTGGCTGCCAATATCCCGGGTGATCTGCGCCTTCTTATAGATTTCATTCACTTGGCTGTAACGCACGGTAGCATCATTGGACGAGATGACCGGGGAATTATGCCGCTCCAGCAGCGGCTCCATCTGACTGCGGAGAACCGCCACGGAATTCTGGAACGGCTGCACCACTTTCCGTGCGCTGGCCTTTCTCTCATTCTCATCTGTTACCTTTTTGTCGGAGCCCATAATCGCCTGATAGGTCTCATCCAGGGCCTGATCGCTCACATTAAAATCGGCGTCCGTGCCATTTCCCAAGAAGCGTACCAGGTCTCTGGTGGTGGTTCCGGCGCTGTAGGTGGGGTGTGCCCCAAAAAACGCTTTGGAGCGGCTGGCGACCTGCTGGGCACGGGGACTCTCCTTGCTGATGGCGTCCACCATTTCAATATCAGACTGTGTTTCCGCGGCGTGCTGGAATTTGCCCTCTCTCAGCGAAATCGCCGCATTATTGGGATCCGCCGCAAGGTCTGTGCGCAGCGCCGCCCACTTGCTCTGGAACTCCTGGCGCATCTGGGCCACCTGATTCTGATTGTCCGCCTCCGCCGCGTAGCGCTTCCCGATGGCGGCAGCCGACTGCTCGGCCTGGTCCACCTCCTGCCGGCCGGACAGCACATTGTTGCGGAAATCTTCCTCCCGCTGGGCCCGCCGGCGCCGGGTGCTCCCCAGCAGGGCGCCACGGCCGAACCGGGCAAAGACATTGTCCAGCTCCGAGCTGTTGGCCAGGTCAGTAGAGGCATCCCGCACGCCGGCCAGAGACTCCTGGTAGCGCTCCAGACGCCGGTTGGTCTGGTTGGCCTGCTGGAATTGAAGCTGGGCCTGGATCTCCTCATCGGTATAGCCCTGATTTCTCATGGTAGCAGTGAGCTCCTCCTGCTCGCTGGCATGCTCAGCGGTCATCTGCTTCACCGCCTCGTCCCGCTCCTTCAGGGCTTTCCCGGCCCGGTAGGAGCGCTTGGCCTTTTGAAACAGGCGCTTGATGCCGCCGAAGACACCCTGCACCGGAGCGGTCTGGGCGTTCAGGCCGCTCACCGCCACCGGCCCGCCGGTCCCGGCGGACACATTCCCCAGATCCGCCTGATGCTCCAGGCTCTCGTTGGCGTTGACATTCAGGCCGTCCACGTCGGCATGGACGCCGCCCCGGGCCTGCTGGGCCACATGGGCCAGCTCATGCTGGATGAGCTGCTGGCCCTGCTGGGTATCCGGCTGAAACTGTCCGGGGGCGAACTGCACCACATTGCCCTTGGCAAAGGCTTTGGCATCCATCTCCGCCGGCTGAGAGGACTCCCGCAGCTCCACCTGGTCCATTCGAATGCCAAATTGTTCCTGCATCCGGTTGGACATGGCCGCATCCAGGCTCAGCTTCCGCCCCTCGTGGGGGCGGACCTCCTGAATTGCGTTCAGACTGCTCTCCCATGTGGTGTTCTGGATGCTGTTGGGGAGTGTCTCCATAGCGGATGCCGACAGGTTCTCCGCTCCCCGCTGTGCCGCCGGTCTTCTCTGTCGTGTCATATAGATTTGGTCCATTCTGTTTTCCTCCGTTCACTGATGTGCCAATGTCCTGCTGTGATTCCATCGCCATAGAAACCTGTTATTTATATTATACTATGAAATAAGCTTCTCCGTTGTTACTATTTACCCCTTTTGGAACCTATTTAGGACAGCAGCTGGTTGGATGACAGAACTTCCTTGTCTGCTTCCCCGCCGCACAGGCCCGTTTACAGATTCTTTTTGATGGTCAGGATATTCTTTCCGTCCACATACTCATAATCCACGGCATCCATGCTCTTTTTTACCATCAGGATGCCCAGACCGCCGATGTCCCGCTCCTCCGCGGAGAGGGTGATGTCGGCGTCCTCCTTTTCCAGGGGGTTGAAGGGCTTCCCGTTGTCCAGAAACTGAATGGTGACCTGGAGGGGGTCGCCCCCCACGCTGCATCGGACGGTGGCCAGGCCGACCTCCGGGTGGTAGGCATAACGGACAATGTTGATGAAAATTTCCTCAACAGCCACCGCCAGCTGGATCTGAGCCTTGGGCGGGCAGTCGTACTGCTCCAGCTCCCCATCAATAAAGCTCTGGACCGGCTCCAGCTGATCCTCCGTGGCGGGAAATATGCGTTCAATCATGTTCCGTCTCTCCTTTGCTCTGATAGTCCAGAGCGAGCATCGTGATGTCGTCAAACTGATCCGCGTCGCCCACAAAGGCGTCGATGCACTCCTTGATCTTGGGCAGGAACTGCTCCACAGGCAGATCCATGTACTCATTCAGCGCATTCTGGAGGCGCTCATCTCCGAAGAGCTCCTCATGGCTGTTGGTGGCCTCCGTGACGCCGTCGGTGTACAGGTAGAGCCGGTCCCCCGGTTCCAGCTGCAGGGTGTTCTCCCGATAGCGGACCCCCTCCATGCCGGCCAGCACAAAGCCCGGGCGGCTTTTGAGCCATTCAAAGGTTCCTCCAGCCCGCTTCAGCAGGGGAGGGTTGTGGCCCGCGTTTACATAGACGAACTTGCCGGTGCTGATCTCCAGCACGCCCATCCACCCGGTCACGAACAGTCCGGCGTCATTGCCCTCGCACAGCTGTTCGTTGGTCTGGGTGAACACCGTGCCCGGCGCCTCCTGATTCTGGGCGTGGTTTTTGATGAGGGTCTTGGCAATCACCATAAACAGCGCCGCGGGCACCCCCTTGCCGGATACGTCGGCGATAACCACCGCCAGGTGGTCGTCGTCCACCAGGAAGAAGTCGTAGAAGTCTCCGCCCACCTCCTTGGCCGGGTTCATGGTGGCGTACACGTCGAACTCCTCCCGCTCCGGGAAGGCCGGGAAAATCCGGGGCAGCATGTCCGCCTGGATCTGGGTGGCCACGTTCAGCTCGGCGCCGATGCGCTCCTTCTCCGCCGTGACGGTGGTCAGGTCCTGGATGTACTCGTTGATCTCCAGCTCCATGGTCTTGATGGCCTCGGAGAGGGCCTGGATCTCATCGCCGGTGCGGATGTTCAGCTTGGAAATGGCCGAACGCTCCTCCCCATCTTCTCCGGTGGAGATTCTGCGCACCCCTGTGGAGGCGGAGCGCCCCTCACTGGTGCGGCGGTCGGACACGTACTGCAGAGCGGCACGGGCCACCTGATTGATGGGGTTGACTACAAACCGGTTCACCAGCAGCACCAGGATCACGCAGGCGGCGACCATGGCAAGCAGAATGGCAAAAAGAACAACCCGCAGAAAGTCCATCCGGTCCGCCATCACGTCGTTCATGGAGATGTCCACATTCATCAATGCATAGCCTCGTCCCTCATCATCATACATCCAAACTACTGCAGAACACAGCCAACCGTAGTCTTCAGTTTCACTAATATATACGGCATTTTCTCCTTCAGTCATTGAAATATATGCAACTTCGTGTCCAGGCATTTCAATTTCTGGATCGGTATCCATTATATCATAGAGATTACTCCCTATTTCAAAACTTCCTTTCTCCTCCGGAACTAATATATAAAGGTATTGCGCATCATCATTGACTTCTGCAATATTGCATAAAATTTCTCTTTGTTCTTCATAGGCTTCGTCTTTTTCCATTGTCTCTGCATATTGTTGAATCTTACTATTATCCAACACTGAAATAGCTGTCTCCGCTAAATCAAGAGTCATTTTTTGATAATGTTCATCCATAGTATTAGAATATGTCTTATAAGATAGTACAATAGCCACCGTACTAATAATTATTCCCATACAAACAATACCTAATACTGTTTTCATTTTTAGTGATAATTTCATTATTCTCCCTCCAATCTTCTTCACTCCATCATATGAGGCTAAGTCCTAACCACCCATTTTCAAAATTGGAAGAGCCAAACATACCTCCGTATTCTCTTCTCTTGTACTCTAGCATTGCTGGGATTCGTAATGAAATTTGTTCAGTTTCCCAATGAGAACACAGTGTTCCTGAAAGGAACTTTACCAGTTCTAAACTCATTGTTGTTTCCATAATTTCCAATATTTTTTCGTTTTTTTTCCCAAAAATAAGATACTCTTGTTCATAAAAAACTATGTGTGCAAAACCCCCGCAAAATTCATTTTCAGCTAATGCATATGCAATGGCATCTTTATCCCACTGCAAATAAGGTAATGCAGAAAATTTTTTATTTCTTAAGCGCTCATATTGACTAGGACTTACACTTCTAAACTCTACTCCAACATCAGGCATATCAGCTTTGATACTAAATTGGCTATATGAAAATTTGGGAATAAACCCTCTTTTTTGATAATATACCTCTGTACCAGCTGCTGGAACAAGAATTAAGGCCGATTCATTCCATTCGCATAACTTTTTAGAACAAGCTAATAAATTCTCAAAAATGCCTCTTCGTCTGTACGATGGCATCACTCCTCCTGCATATGCATAGAATGCAGGTTTTTGCTGGAGATAACAAGGCAATAAGTAAATCGCCCCCACAGCCTCCCCCTGCTCCAGCCACACAAAGGACTGGCAGGTTGGAAATCTCCGCTCCATAAAAAACCGGATGTACTCCGGACTGTCCCCAAAACATTCCTCCCAGATCCGGCTGAGGGCGGGGATCATCCACGGTTCTCCTGAAACAACCATAAAACCATCCTCATCAAATGCGCACCAGCAGAGTGTTGAACCCCTGAAAGTGCCGGTAATAGAACTCCTTCGCCTTCTTCTTTACCATGAGCACCCCCATGCTGTCCATGGCCAGCTCCTCGCTGTCTGCCTCAGTAATCTTATTGGTCCGCAGAGAAAACGGGTCAAACGCCAGGGCGTTGTCCCGGATGTGGAGATCAAATACCCCGGGCTCCGACTGAAACAGAGTGATCTGGATATAAATTCCGCTGCGCCCAGAGTCCTGGGCGTGAGTAAAGATGGCCTGGCTCATCTCCTCCACCGCCATGGTGACAAAAAAGGTCTGCTGCATGCTGGCCCCCTGGTCGGCGCAGAACTCCTCGCACTCCTCCAGCAGTCCGGCCAGTTCCCGGGTATCCTGCTGGAGCATCCGGTGAAAGATCGGCGCCTCGTCCAGATCCGTGATCTGGATGGTTTTTCTCCAATTCACCGACATCTGCCAAATCCCTACAACAGCCAGTGAGAGATACTCTGTGGCCGGATACACCACCCAGAAGAAGCTCAGAGGGCCAAAGGCCAGCGGGACGGCAAAGAGGAGATAAACCGCGAAAGAGCGCAGAAAAGTGAGCACCATGGTCTGCCGCTCTTTTCCCACCGACTGCCAGTAGGCAGACAGGAGTATGCTTACCCCCACACCCACGCCGGCCGCACAGTAGCAGCGCAGGGCCAGAGTGCCCATCCCGATCATCTCCTGGGAGAGGCCGAACAATGCGGCCACCTGGGGAGCGAACACTGCCAGCACAGCCAGCAGCACCAATCCCAGGGCTCCGCCCCATTTCAGCGCCAAGTGCAGGGTATCCCGCTCCGCCTTTTTGTTGCGCTCGCCGTGAAAGGTGGCCGCCAGGGGCTGAATGGTGGCCCCTACGCCGTCGAACAGGCCCACCACCAGATAGGAGATATTGAGCACCACATTGAACACCGCAAGACCGCTCTCCCCATGCCGGCTGATCAGCAGATTGTTGATGATCAGGAAAAAAATGAACTGCCAGATATACTGTGAGGAGCTGGAGAAGCCGGTCCGATAGCACTGGAACATGGTCCCCGGCTCCGGCCGCGTCAACCGAAGGCTGAGGATATTTGATTTTTTTTAAAAGTGAGGCAGATAAATCAAATTCGCTACAGCCACTCCCGCAATGGTGGAGTACACCGCGCCGTTGACTCCCATGCCGAAGCCCAGTACAAATACGAAGGACAGTCCCACATCCAGCAGATTGGAGACCGCCAGTCCCACGCTGGCCCGCTTCTCCCCATCATCGCACCGGATGAAGTAGTAAAAGAGCATGTTCAAAAAGAACAGCGGCGCGGCGGCAATCAGCCGGACGGCGTAGTCCCGCGTCATGGTATAGACGTCCCCCTGAGAGGGATCTGTCCCCAGCAGCCGCAGGAGCGGCTCCAGGAAAATCTCTCCCAGCACCGCAAGACCAATCCCGACAGCCAGAGCCAGTACCAGCATCTGCCGGAAGACCTCTACCCCCTGTTTCACCCTGCCTTCCCCCATCAGCTGGGCGAAGGTCACCGAGCCGCCGATAGCAATTCCCAAATCCAGCACATTGAACACCATGTAGATGGGCGACACCAGGCTGATGGCCGCCAGAGCCGATTCGCCCAGCATCATCCCCACGCACAGGGCATCTGCTAGATTCGCCAGCCCCAGACAAACCGAGGCAGCTACTGCGGGGAAAAAAAAGCGGTAAAAAATTTTTTTTGTAAAAGCGGAATCCTTCATACCGGAAACCCCTTCCACAGTGAAATAATTTCTGGAACCGATTCCAGCTTGCTGGTACGCAAGCCTGGAATATTTAGATCCTCTTCCAAATTGATCCATTTAACTTTTTCTGGCAAACAACAATACAACTCCCACTTCAAATAGTTATCTACATTATGTATAATTGTTTTCGCTACATGTAAATCAAAAACATCGTCAGTAATATAGCTTCCGTAGGCAGTTGCCTGCGGTCCATTTTCAGATTCGATTATGATTCCAAACATTTCAAGTCTGTCAAAGTATTCCAAACTTAATAATGCTACAGACCGATCCGCAATGCCATGATGTTCCCAATTTTCTACAACATCCTTGCATTGTTTCAAATTATCTTTTGATATTTTAGCAACTTTCCACTGACAATAATTTTTTCCCCGATTTATTTTTGAACGTAACTTCCGAAATTTTCCTCCAGGTAACTCCACCTGTGTTTTCCGGTCACAGATGTACTCCGAATCTCCCCGCGCCTCCTCAAAACGGAATTTTCCCGGGAAATGTTCCTGGACAAATTCCACATCCTCCTGCCGCATATAGTGCAGGGAAAAGTCCGGCGTCTTTAATCCCCACTGGAGAAAACGCACCTGCTCCTCCTCACTTCCACAGGGATAGAACCAGGCATTTTCCCCGCGCTGTTCAAAGCGGACAAAAAAGGCGTCCTCCCGCAGGCAGATCGACAGCCCCATTACCTTCTGCCAAAGAAACAGAGAGGTAAACGCATGGGCGCTGATCTGGTGCCCTGCCCGGGCCCGTATGGCCTCAACGGCCGACCGGTCCTCCAACTGAACCGGCCGGCACTGCCACTGTGTACAGTCCAACATACGTCATGCCTCAATCGTCAAAATATCCACAAATCCTGTCACTTCAAAGACTTCCATGATGGTCTCGTTCACATGGCGCACTACCATTTGTCCCTGCTTGTTCATCCGCTTCTGGGCGCCCAGGATCACCCGCAATCCCGCCGAAGAGAGATAGGCCAGCTGCTGCAGGTCCAGGGTCAGCTGCTTCACTCCGTCCAAAGATGCGGACAGCTCCGCCTCCAGCTGGGGCGAGGTCGTCGTGTCCAGCCGGCCCTCCAGCTGAAGAGTCAGAGCGCTGCCGTTCCGGGTAGTTGTGATCGTCATTGTACTTTACCTCATTTCCTGATTTTGCGCGGCAAGTGCCGCAAGTGTATATTCTCCTAATATATCACTTTATCGGAATTTTCATATTTTGTCAACTGTGCCGCAGCTATGCAGCGGTATGGCCGCCGCTTTGGATTCAAAGGCGCTTTGTAAGTGTCAGAATGTTCTTTCCGTCTGAGTACACATAATCTACCGCGTCCATGGAGCGCTTCACCATCAAAATCCCAAGCCCTCCAATATTCCGCTCCTCCGCGGACAGGGTAATATCCGCATCCTTTTTGGCCAGGGGATTGAACGGGACGCCGCCATCCACAAACTGAACCTGAATCCGCAGCGGGTCCTGCTCCACCTGACAGCGAATCAGGGCCCACCCCGTCTGATCCGGGGGATATGCGTAGTGAGCGATGTTGACAAAAATCTCCTCCACCGCCACGTCCAGCTGCGCCCGGGTCCGCTCTGTGTAGGGGAATCCCCTCAGCTGATCCAGGACAAACTTCTGCACCGGCTCCAGCTGGTCCAGCTTCGCCGGAAAATATTGTTCCGCCATAACCTCATCTCCTCGCCTGGTGTTTTCCGGCTGTCCCCCCGGAGGGCTCCGCCTCCAGCTGCTTTGTCACGGTGATCACGTCCATGCTGTCCCGGCTCTCAAAGGTCACCCGCTGGGTATTTTGGACCACATACTCCGCCGCCCGTGCCGCGGAATCCCCCTGCGCAGACTTCAGCGGGTCTTTTGCCCCCATGGGGCCCTTCAGCCGGAGCACCATCAGATTCTCTCCCTCCGGCATGGCGCACTGGGCCAAAAAGCGGGCGTCCGGCTCCGCCTGCTGGCAGCACAGGACAAACAGCTCGTCGGCCAGCACCGCCGCCTCCGCCAGGCGGCGGCCGGTAAAGCCGTTGGCCTTCAGCTGGCCCCGGAGAAAGTCCAGCAGCTTCTGCTCCCCCTCCGGACCGGCGGTGAGCACGCAGTGGGCCATGGCCCGGTCTCGCCGGCGGTACTCCAGGGTCAGCATGGCATAGCCGTCCACCTGCACCCGGCTGGAGTAGGCTGCCGCCTCGTCCCGGACAAATTCCAGCTGCCGCTCCAGATCCAGGGCCCGGCTCTCGCTGAGGTTCAGGGCCGCCCGGAGCTGCTCCTCGGAAAAGGCCCTGCCCTGCTCGTCCTGGATCTCTCCCAGGCCCCGGGTGTGGAAGAACATCCGGTCCCCCTGGTGCAGCTCCAGCTCCAGCACCTGATAGACCACATTCTCATTCTGTCCCAGCGGAGCGTAGGGGGGCGCCTGGACCCACTCGTACCGGTCCTGGCTCCGCATCAGCAGGGGGACCTCCTGCCCGGCGTTGATACAGGAAAATTTCCCCGTCATGCCGTCCAGCACCCCCACCAGGGCGTGGAGCACAAAGGTGCCGCTCATCTCGTGGAGCTGGCTGTTGGCCGCCGTCATGGCCGCCGCCAGCGGGAGGCCGGAGCGCAGCTGGCTCTTGATGGCCGTCTGAGCCATGACCGTGTAGAGGGCCTGGGGAATCCCCTCCCCCGGCACCGCCCCGATGATCACGCACAGGCGGTCCTGATCCAGCATGAAGTAGTCGTAGAAGTCGTACTCCACCTCCCGGCCGGAGCACAGCAGCCCCCGGACGGCAAACTCATACCCCTGCTCCCGCCGGGGCAGCTCCTTGGGGAGCATGGAGCTGTTGAGCTCGTTGGCCAGCTGCAGCTCGATCTCCAGCTTCTGCTCCCGGACGGCCAGTTCCTTCTGCTCAAAGTTGTTCAGGTCGATCTCCACCAGCATCATCCGGAAGGCGTCGGAGAGGGTGCGCAGCTCGTCGTGGCTCTTGATCTTCACCTTGGTAAAGGTGGACTTATCCTCGCCCCCCTCATAGTCCTGGGCCGCCTTGGTCAGAAGCCGGATGGGCTGAATGAAGCTGCGCCGGATCACCAGCATGTACGCCGCGATCAGCACCGCCGCCAGCACCGCCAGCAGTACACCGGTCCCCAGCAGGAAATCCCGCTGGGCCTGGACCGCCGGCTCCATGTCCAGCTCCGCCACCACGTAGGCGCAGGCGGTGCCGTCCGTCCGGTACACCGGGGCGGCCGTCATCATCCTCCAGCCCAGCTCCCCGTCCTGCCAGGTCACCGGGTCCACGGTCCCGCCGGCGCGCATGTCGTCCAGCGCCCCTGCCAGGGAGCCCTCCAGCGGCCGGACATCCCCCAGAGAGGCGGTCCCCTCCGTGTCCGCCTCGCCGGTGCTGAACAAAACCAGCGCTCCGTTCTCCTGGGGGCGCACCACATCCAGGCGGGCCACGCCTCCCTCTCTGGCCGCAGCCACCAGAGCGTCCCGGAGCTCCCCATACCGCTCGTCCTCCGATCCGCCCTGGGCGTAGCCCTCCAGCTCCTCCGGGTCCAGCTGGCTGGCAAAGGTTCGGGCGATGCTCTCGCCAAACTGGCCATAGAGGGCCCTGGTGTCTCGGAAATAGACATGGTAGCTTGCGGCCAAAGCGGCGGCGCTTAAAATCAGGCTCACCAGCAGCACCATCAGCAGCAGCTTTTTCCCCAGGGTAAAGCTTGTATTCCGTTTCAAGGGCGGTCCACCTCGTTTCCGTTCCTGCAGGCCCCGTCAGGTCGGGGGCCGGTTCAGCCGTCCAGCAGGTCCGCGTACTCCCGCAGCTCCTCCCGGACCACTACGATCTCATTTTTCTTCATCTCTCCCACCGCAGAGCGCAGCAGGTGGGACATTCCGATGCTCTGCCCCTCCAGGGCCGCCAGAAAGGCGGCGGAGAGGACGATATTCTTGATGTGTCCGCCGGACAGCTCGAACTTCTCCGCCAGGAAGGCCCAGTCGATGTCCTCGGACAGGGGGGCCTGCTGGGGGATGGTGCGGCGGTAGATCTCCTCCCGCATGGCCGCGTCCGGGAAGGGGAAGCGGACCACATAGGTGATGCGCCGCATGAAGGCCTCGTCGATGTTGCCGATCAGATTGGTGGCCAGGATGCACACCCCGTCGTACTCCTCGATCTGCTGGAGGAGGTAGGCCACCTCCACGTTGGCGTTTCGGTCGTGGGCGTCCTTCACCTCGCTGCGCTTGCCGAAGAGGGCGTCGCACTCGTCGAAGAAGAGGACGCAGTTGGACCGCTTGGCCTCGGTAAACACCGCCTGGAGGTTTTTCTCCGTCTCCCCGATGTACTTGCTGACGATCTGGGAGATGTTGATTTTATACATCTCCATGTTCAGCTCGTTGGCGATCACCTGGGCGCACATGGTCTTTCCGGTGCCCGGGGCCCCGGCGAACAGGATGGACAGCCCGCGCCCGTAGGCGATCTTCCGGTCGAACCCCCAGCCGTAGTAGACCTGGTGCTGAAATTTGATGTGTCCGCAGGCGTGCTGGAGGAGTTTTTTCTGGTCCTCCGGCATCACCACGTCGTCCCAGTGGAAGGCGGGGCGCACCCGGCTGGCCAGATCCCCCAGCTTGTGGACCACCTGCCGGTAGCAGCACTGGTGCATCTCCCGGCTGGAGATGGCCCCCTCCCCCCTGAGTTTGGTCAGGCCCGCCGCCTGCCGGCAGGCCAGTTCGATCTGCCGGGGGGAGAACCGGAATTTGGCGGCCAGCTCCTCCACGGTCAGGCCGTCTCCCAGCTCCGCCTCCCCCAGGAAAGCCTGAAACAGGGCGATGCGCTCCTCCTCCGTGGGGTCGGGCACCTCCAGCTCCACCGTCAGGCGGCTCAGGCGGGCCCGGATGGGCAGCTGGGACAGGAGAAACAGCTTCTCATGGGCGGGCTCCTGGTCCAGGATTCCCTGGAGCAGCTTCTCCTCCGCCGGGAGCAGCTTCCCCTCGGCGTCCGTCCGCTCCATGTGGGACACGCACAGGCAGGCCCCCGTCAGCCGGGCCACCAGCACCCCCTCCTGGGCCAGCTCCTCCGGCCGCTCCCCGTCCAGAGAGACAAACACGCAGCGCTGTTTTTCCCGCGCCATCAGGTGCTCCACCTGAAAGCGCTTGCCCGTGCCCGGCCCCCCTGTGAGGCAGATGACCCGCTCCCCCGGCTCCCGGAACAGCAGATCCAGGCGGCGGGCTGCCTCCTGGCCGATCACCAGGGGGCCGGAGGGGGCCTCCCCCGCCCCGTCAAAGATCCGCAGTCCGGGCATGGGGGCCACTGTCCCGGTGCTGAGAAACTCCAGCACCGAGGGGCGCAGCACCAGCTGCCCGGCCGCCAGGCGCTCCCGGTCAAAGAGGCTGGTAAACTTGTCCCGGCGGGCAAAGCGGGACAGGTACTCCTCCATGGTCCGCTCCAGGGGGAGGAACAGCTGGACCGCCAGGGCGGTGGTGGGGACCTTCTGGGTGATGTCGTCCTGAAGGTAGGCCAGCAGCTTCTCATACTTCTGATCCAGGGCGGCTGCGTAGGCGAGCACCAGACAGCCCTCTTCAAACTCCTCCAGCCCCAGTTCCCGGAACATGCACAGCAGAGGGAATTCCGCCCTCGTCCGCTCCAGCCGGGCCCGGATGGTCACCTGGGAGGACTCCAGCTGGGCGGCCTCTCCCCCGTCCAGCTGGGCGGCCAGCCCCAGCTGGGCCGCCTTCACCAGGTTATGCTCAAACTCCTCCCGGCTGACCACCAGCCCCATCATGTTCCGCATGTCGTTCTTGGGGCCCAGCCACTGGTGGTGCTCGTAGAAGAAGTAGATGCGCAGGTCCAGCCAGGCGAACAGGTCGTCCATCAGCTCCCACTGGTTCTCATAGCCCCGATTCAGTTTTTCATAGGAAACGTCCCGCAGGTCGTACTCCTCCATGGCCAAGCCCTCCTCTCTGCCGCCGGTCCGCTCTTACGGCACCTTCACCGTCATGGCCGGGGTCACGGTCACCTGGATCACGCCCCCGTAGGAACAGGTCAGCTTGCTGGTGCTGTTCAGCAGCGGCCGCTTGCACACCGTCACCGTGGGACAACCCGGGGCCCAGGCCACCGTGGCGGGGACGCAGGGCATGGGGGTGAGCACCCCCATGGCCGCCGCGGTGGCCGACGCCACGGTGGGGTTGGCCGGGTTGGAGCACATGCCGAAGGTGGGCACGTTGCTGAGGGCCGCCCCATCCTGGATGGTGGCCGCCGGCATCTTGCAGATGGACACCGTCTGCTGGCTGGTCACCGTCAGGACGGCGGGGGCCGCCCCGAAGCTGCAGGTGCATGTCGCCGTTTGGACAACTGGATTTGCCATGGTACGCTCCTCTCAAAGCTGGATGGTGTGATGGTTCTCCCCCTGGGTCAGCTCCAGGCCGGCCAGAAGCTCCCCCTCCGGGCCGCACACCTCCACGGCGCAGGGCTCCCGGAAGGCGGCGGTGAGCACCCCCTCCCCGTCGGTGTGGTACCGCTGGGCAGGGAGAAGGGACCGGCTGCGGCTGTGGGGGCGGGCCAGGGGGGCGAGAAGCTCCCCCATCTCCTCCTCCAGGGCCCGCAGCAGTACGATCTCGCTGTTTTTGCCGTCGGCAATCAGGTAGGTCCCCGGGACGGCGGGGGCCGCCGCCCCCTTGGCAAACAGGCGCAGGCTGGCGCTCCCCGCCTCCGCCTTGGTCTGGGCGATCTTCAGTTCGGTCTGCCCGGGGGCGGCCAGCCACAGAATCCGCCCGGCGGCGGGCGCGCCCCCCTCCGTCACCGTCAGGGTCAGCCGGATCATGTCCCGCTGGAGGGGATAGCCCCTTCCCGGCTTCATGGTCACATCCAGCTCCTGGGTGTCCCTTCCGGCGGAAAATTCCACCCACTCCTCCTGATAGCCCGGGCAGCGCAGGGACAGGCGGTGGGGCCCGGCGGGCAGGTCGGTGAGCACCAGATACCCCCCCGGCTTGGCCGTGGGGCGGCACCGGGCCCCGTCCAGATCGCACTGCAGGCGGGAACCCTCCAGAATTTTTCCGGTAAACCCGTCCCGTACCCGGCACACGGCGCTGACGTGAATTCGGATCATGCTTTCTCCTCCCGGGCCTTGTGCCCTGTGGAAATGGTGACGTCGGTGACCCGGCTGAACCGGCGCTCCCGACGGGAGTCGATCTCCACCCCGGTGAGCAGCACCACAAAGGACAGCTTATAGGCGGTGGAGGTGTTGTTCCAGATCTTCAGCAGCTGGTCCTGTGGCGTTTTCTCCAGCACCACCCGGATCGTGGCGTTCTGCTCCGCCAGGGAGCCGCTCAGATACTGGGCGTCGATCACCGGGTGGTCCTTGAGCACCTGGAGGGCGGCCCCGACCATACGGTACTGGTCGGCCTCCCGCAGCTGCACCGGGGCCTTGGAGTGGGCCGTCACCAGAAAGCGCAGGTTGTACCGGGTGGGCCGCAGCCGCTCGGTGTTCTGTCCCACCTGGTAGTAGCCGCTCTGCACCCCCTGGGTGTCCTCCTCCACCTGGTAGAGGTAGAGGGTCAGCTGGTTGTTCTCGCTCTCATGGGGAGAACACAGGGCAATGAGCTCCCGGTTGCTAATGGGCTCCGGCGTCAGATTGTCCCGCAGCAGCTCTACCAGGGAGCTGCCCGCCTCCACCAGCGCGGTATAGTCCGCCATAGCACCCCACTCCTTTCCGAAATCATGCTGTTATCTCTCAGGCCGCCGGCTCCGTCTGGGCGGTCTGTTCCTCCTGCTGCTGTTGCTCCTCCTGCTGGGCCTGCTCCTCCTGGATGGCCTGGGCGGCCTCCTGCTCCTGCTGCTCCCGCTCCTCCTGGGCCGCCTGGGCGGCCTCCTGTCCCCGGAGGATCTCGCTCTGGAGCAGCGTCCCGAAGGTGTCCGGCATCCAGTCATAGGTCTCCGCGATCCAGCCCCCCGACAGGGTGTTGAGCTGGTTGGCCTGTTTGGTAAAGGTCCCGATGGCCTGACACAGATCGGCGGCCGCCTCGTTCTGGGCGCACTGGGCGCTGTACAGCGCCTCCTTGGTGCCGGAGCCGGTGGCGTAGGCCTGGGTCTGGGTCTCCACTTCGGAGGCGGCCTGGGTCACGCTCTCCCGGGCGGAGCGGATGGACTCATAGGCCATGCTCAGATCCAGCACCGCCGACTTGACCTGCCGCTCCAGGGCGGCGGTATCCACCTCATACTGCCCGGCGGCTGCCGCCTGGGCGTACTCCACCGCCGCCGTCACCAGGGCGGAGGCGTCCAGCTCCACCGGGTCAAAGGTGATCAGCACCTTCTGCAGGTCATAGTCCTCCGGGTCCAGCTTGCACAGCTCCTGGATGGTCAGCCGCGCCTGCTCCTGGCCGGTCTGGTACTGGGCCAGCTGCCGGTCCAGCTCGTCCAGCTGGGCCTGGGCGCTGTCCACCGCCTCCTGGGTGCCGGTCCCCCGCTGCAGCTGGGTCTGGGCGGAGGCCAGGTTCTGCTCCAGCATGGGCTGGCTGCCCTCCAGGGCGGCGGTCATCTCCCGGTACATGTAGTAGTCGGTCAGCGCGTCCACCAGCTCCTGACCGTCGTCCACGGTGAGCATCAGCCCCACCAGGCGCTCCACGTCCCCCAGTCCGGAGGAACCGGAGCTGCCGCTTCCGCCGGAGGAGCCGCTTCCCGCCGCCTCCAGGGCGGCCAGCAGGGAGTCCAGCCGCTCCTGGGCCTGGGACACCGACTCGTCCACCACGGTTCCGTCGGGCAGAGTCATGTCCCGGCTCCAGCTGATCTCCTCGGGCGCGCCGTCCTCCTCCTGGCTGAGCAGGACCATAGCGCAGTCCTCATAGCGGTACTGGCTCTGGAACCAGTCGCCCCCCACCGTGCCGTCCGCCTGGTAGGCCGCCCCCTGGGCCCGGGTCACCTGGGGGGCCTCCTCCTGGTCCTGGGCCGCCCACAGGTCGGCCTCGCTCAGGCTTTCCCAGGGGATCAGCTCCCGGTGGGGGGAGTCCTCCTCCGGGGCGAGCCAGAGGCGGTACACCTGGGACTCGCTCTCCCCCTGCTGATAGCTGCACAGGGCGGTGAGGCCCAGCTCCTGGTTGACGATCAGGAAGCTGTCCCCCCGGTCGGTCTCGGTGAGCTCGGCCTCTCCAAAGGCCTCCCGCAGCTTCCCGGCGGTGAGGCCCAGCAGCCACGCCCCGTCCAGGGTGCCCCGGCAGAACTCGCCGGCGTAGATCACCTTTCCGCTCTCGGCGTAGAGGGTGCCGTAGCCGTCCACAGCCAGCTCGGTCAGGCCGCCCTCGTACCACAGCTTGCCGTCCTGGTACCACTGGATGGAGCCGTCCGGCTGTCCGGCGGCAAATTCGCCCCGGATCTGATCGCCGTCCTCCAGGTAGAGGGTGCCGCTGCCGTCGTAGAGTCCCTGGGCGAAGGAGCCCCGGTAGAGCACATCCCCGTTCTCCCGGTACGCGGTGCCCTCCCCCTCGTAGAGGCCCTGGGCAAAGGAACCGGTGTAGGCCCGCTCGCCGCTGGGGTAGTAGGCGGTGCCGTCCCCCTCCTGGAGGCCGGCCGCAAAGTTCCCCCGGTAGGCCAGGGCGCCGTCCTCATACAAGCTCCCCATGCCCTCGTACAGGCCGTTGGCAAACTCCCCCTCATAGACCAGCACGCCGCCCTCATAGCAGGAGCCGTCGCCGCTGCGCACCCCGTCCACAAAATTGCCCTCGTAGATGAGCAGGCCGTCCTCGTCATACTCCCGGCCCTGGCCCTGGAGCAGGCCGTCCTCCAGGGTCCCGCTGTACATGGGGTTCTCCTTGGCCTCGTCGTAGTAGACCACCACCCGGCCCGACCAGCTGTCCAGATCCCCGTCCTCCTGCCAGAAGTGGGCGGTAAAGAAATGGCTGAGGAGGAAGGGCCACACCACAAAGTAGATCAGCAGGGCGGCCACCACCAGCCCCACGGCCAGCAGGATCAGAAAGGACTTGGACACAAACAGACGCTGAGTCTCGATGTAGTCCTCCCGCTTGGTGGGCTTCTTCACCGCCGTGGCCGCCCCCTGGAAGGAGGTGGAGGCCACCTTGGTGGCATACCGGGAGACGTTGGTGATCCGGCGCCCATAGGCCCCTATCCGGGTCACCTGCCGGGTGAAGAAGGCCCGGATGGTGCGGAAAAAGATCCCAAACGATCCGGTGATTTGTCGCAACAGAAAGCTAAACAACGGAAATCCCCCTATGTATCATCTTCCGGGCCTATGCCTTGCGTGAAAACCTGGCACATTTCCAATGTTCAAAGCAAGGTCTAGCGCCCGAACACGCCCAGCTGGCTGAGCAGGCTCAGCCCCACGCACACCACCGCGATCAGCGCGATCACCTGGACCGCCCGAAGCGCCTGTCTGAAGCGGTAGTCCGCCGCCTGGTGGACCGGCTGCACCGGGGAGCGGCGCACATAGCCGTCCCGGCCTGGCCGGGCGGGGCGGGCCGCCTCCTCCACCGTGGGGCCGCAGGCGCTCCGGCGCCGTCCGGCGGCGCCCCGCTTTTTCCAGGCGGCCTCCCCCTTTCGGATGGCCCGGCCGGTGAGCTGGGAGGCCTGATTCACCAGGCTGGTGTCCCGGCGCAGGCGGCCCACCGCTCCGGCCGCCGCGTTGCGGGCGGCCGACTCGGCCTGCTGCCTTATGATGTCAAACTGTGTCATGGTACGGCCTCCTTTCGTCTCGGACCATGGGGCGCACAGGGAAACCAGATTCCCGCGCTATTCCCGGTCCGCTCCGGCGTCCAGGCTGATGGCCTCCTCCGGCCGCTTTTCCAGCCGGTCGGCCAGGTACAGGTAATACCGCGCCCCGCCGTCCCCGGTGTTGTGGTGGACCAGCCGCAGGAAGATCCCCTTGGCCCTGGAGAAGTCCCGCCCGTACAGGGCGTACACCCCCTGGGAGAAGGCGTCCCCGGTGGTCTCCTTCACCTTGCGGATGTCGTAGGGGTCCCCCTCGAAGATCTCATAGGTGCGGATGGCCTGACCGCCCTCCATGCACTTGCCCATGTAGCGGCTGCCGTAGCCCTTGGCCCCGTTGATCACCGCCTCGGTGCACAGGATATTGGCCCCCAGCCGCCCGCACAGCTGGATCAGGTGCTTGACCACCGAGAAGCTGGAGGAGATGGAGGTGGGCTCGATCTGGTTCTCATCTCCCACCACGCCCAGCATCACGTTGCCCTCATCCAGGGCGATATGGACCACCACAGGGGGGCGGCCGGCGGCCTCCCGCTCCCGGTTCAGATCCAGGATCTCCTGCTGAACCGCCACGGCGGTGCTCACCGCCGCGGCGCTCCCCCCCTCAAAGACGGCGTCATAGCCGTTGTAGGCGAAGTTGAACACCGCGCCCCCCTTCTGGGTGACGATGGAGGCGGTGCGCTCCAGAATTTCGTTGATGTTGTCGAACAGCTCCCGCCCGCTCTTCTCATAGACCTGATCCGGGAAGCGGAACCAGAGCATCATGGCCGCCAGATGGCGGGAGACAAAGGTCTGCTTGTCCACCTCCAGAATGCTGGTCTTGCCCAGCAGGGAGAGCACCCGCTCGGGTACGAACCGGCGGTAGGACTGGGCCAGCTCGCTCTGCTGCCGGTCCACGTCCTGGAGGGCGTCGGACAGGGCGTTCACGTCCTCGGCCAGGCTGGTCAGTTCGTCGCCGCCGCCCAGCTCCACATGGACCTTCCGCTCCCCCGCCGACAGCCGCTCCATCCCGTTCAGGGCCCGGCGCAGGCCCAGAGAGATCCAGCACAGGATGGCCAGCGTCAGGGCGGTGAGCAGCGCCGCCAGAGCGGACAGCCCTTGGACCATCCAGCGGAAACTCTCCTCTCCGGCCGCCCGGAGACCGCCTCCGGCCACATCCACCGCCAGCAGAAGGTCCCCCTGGCTCTGGTAGAGCAGATAGTGGGGCTCGCCCCCCCGGCTCTCGGTCCAGAATTGGAAGGCGCCGTCGGGAGCGCTCTCCGCCTGGAGGCGGTCAAAGCTGGGGCTCGCCTCCGCCCGGACCCCCTCCGGCAGGCCGGTGTTGCTCTGGAGCAGAGTCCAGATATTTTCCCCGTCCCGCTGATAGACGGCCACGGCGGAGTCCTGGTAGAGGCCGCCCCCCGCCTGGGCCAGGCTGTTCCCCAGCCGCTGAGGCAGGGTGCTGTCCGTCAGCTCCAGGCTCTGGAGAGTCTGGGCCGCGGCGCTGCCCAGAAGGCTGTACGCCTCCCGCGCGGCGGTCTCCCGGCTCAGGGGATACACCGTCCCCCGCACCAGAATCCCGGTGCCCAGCGCGGCCACCGCCGCCGTCAGAAGTCCCCAGCGCACCAGCATGGGCAGCCGGAGCCGCCGCTGCTCCCACAGCACGAACCACAGCAGGGTGGTCAGCACCAGCACCCCCAGGGCCAGTCCCGCCAGGATCAGGCCGCACTGGACCGGCGAGCGGTAGAGCATCCCGGTGAGATCGGACACCGAGCTCCCCCGGTCCAGCAGCAGGCGCTCCCCCTCCATCAGCAGCAGGACGTCCCCGTCCCGGGTCACCCACAGGTCGGTGCAGGCGTCCAGGTCATAGGCCTCCTTCTCCAGGTCCAGAATGGCATAGGGCTGCCAGTCGGCAAAATCCGCAAAGTACACCTGCAAGCCGTTTCCATCCACATAGTACACCCCGGTGCCCGCCTGGGTCAGACTCAGGACCAGCTCCCCCTGATCCAAGGGGACGGTCTCTCCGTCCGTCCGAACCAGACTGTCCCCGCCGGCCAGGACCAGCGTGCCGTCGGACAGGGCCAGGGCGGCCCGCAGGCCGGACTGTACGGTCTCCTGGCGCGCCTCCAGGCCGCTGCCCGAGCCGGTGCGCTGGTAGAATTGGGCCGTATCCCCCTGGATCAGAGCAAAGGTCACCACATTGTCCACCTCAGAGAAGTCGGACAGGCGGGTGCCCGCCATCTGCTCCTGGAGGTTCTCCCCCGGGCATGCCTCGTCCAGGAGGAGCTCCGCCTCCCGTCCTTGATTGGTCAGGCGGTAGAGCTGGAGCCTGGTGTCGCTCTCCGTGTTGTAGAGCCCCAGGTAGACCGCTCCCCCCGACGCCGGATAGAGGACGGCAGGGGTGCTGTCCCGGGGGACCGTCCCGTCCTCCAGCGTCCAGCGCTGGGTCCGCCGGCCGGACAAATCGCCGATGACCAGCTCATAGCCCTTCTCCGTGCGTCCCAGGGCATAGACGCCCCCCTCCGCATCGGAGGCGGTCAGGAGGTAATTGCCCTCTCCCGCCCCGGACGTGAGGATGGAACGGCACTCCGCTCCCAGGTCCCAGAACAGCAGAACCGCGCCTCCGCCCAAAACGGCCAGAAGCGCCACAAAAATTCCTATTTTCTTCAGTCTGTCCACCTTCCTCACCTCCGCTTCCGCCGGGCGGCCCAGTGCCGGAAATGTCCCCAGAGCAGGGCGCACCAGCGGCGGAAGAAATTGCGCTTTTCCAGCTTCTCATAGGCCTCCTGGATCACCGGCTGCCGCTCCCGCCACAGGGAGTAGAGCTGTACCGCCGTGGTGCATCCCCCTTCCTCCAGCAGATCCAGAAACTCCAGCTGCTCCCGGGGGGCGGAGAAGCGGGGCAGCAGGATCTTCCGGAGCTGGTCGCAGGCCAGATAGACCAGCTCCCGCCCGTTCATCTCCTCCATGGGCGCCACCTGGAACCGCAGGTGGATCTCACGGTTTCTCTCGTCCACCAGCACATTCTCCGAAAGCAGGGCGGCGCAGCTCACCTGGGCGGGCAGGTCCGCCATGTTCAGCACCTGATGGAGCAGCTCCTGGGCGTACGCCAGCCGCTCCCTCCAGGGGTGCCGGTCCCCCCGGTAAAACACCTGGTCGATGGAGGGGCCGGCCCGGTAGCGGAACACCGCCGCCAGGCTCTCCCCTTCCAAAAACACCCCCTGAAAGTCCGGGCAGGCGTCCAGCCGGTCGAAGCAGGGCAGATAGGCGCGCAGCAGGGGACCCTCGTAAATGTTCAGCAGGCAGGAGTTCTTCTCCCGGTCCAGAATATCCACCGCCTCCGCAAAGGCGTAGTTCTCCCGGACGTCCAGCACCTGGACCACCTTATACCGCTCCCGCACCAACATCGTATCCATGGGGTCTCTCCTCTCCGCCGGTCCCGCCCGGCTTTCTTCGGGGGATCTTCCGTCACTCCACAATCACAAAGGCGCTGGCGGTCACCGTCTCGTCCGCACCCGCCGCCGCGGTGATCTCATAGGTGCCGGGCAGCTCGGGGGCCTGATAGAGGCCGTTGCGGTCGATGGCCCCGCCGTTCTCCTCCTTCACGCTCCAGGTGACGCTCTTGTCCTCTGAGCCCACCACGTCCGCCTGGAACTGCAGCTTGCCCCGGCAGCTCAGCCGGGAGAACTCCGGCGTGATGGTCAGGCTGATCTTCCGCTGGGCCAAAATCCGGCTGGTGTCCCGCTCCGGCTTCTGGGCGAAGTAGTGGACCCGCACCAGATTGCCCTTCACCGTGTCGTGGAGCCACAGGCCGATGCGCATGGTGCCCCGCTCCGGGTACACCACCGCCGCCGCCTCCACCCAGGGGGGCGTCAGATCCACGCTCTTGGACTTGAACACCTCGCTGTTGCCGCACAGCAGGGCGGTCTCCCCCTCCTCGCCGGCCTCAAACTCCACGCTCAGGCGCACGTCCACCGCCCCGGCCCCCAGGCCGTGGGCGATCTCCTTGGAGAACACCCGGCTGTTCACCCGGATGCCCCCGGGCATGGTCAGGTCCACGGTGCCGTGGGCCACGGCGTAGTCGTACTGCTCCGGCGAGGGGATGCCGAAGTCCAGATGGAGCCCGCCGGTGGAGGGCTGGTACACCGCCTTCACGTCGGGCTTCTGCCAGTACTCCAGGCTGCGCACCGAGGTGGTCACCGTCAGGTCCCCGTTTTTCCCCGACTTGTGCTCCCCCTCTCCCGAGGCGGTCTGCTGGAAGGGCAGGTTGGTCACCGCCCCCACAAATACTCCGCCGGCCGAGTGGATGAGCTCCAGCTTGGCCAGATACAGGGGCAGGTCCCGGCCCCGCAGGTGGCGGGACAGGTCGTCCATCCGGCGGCGGCGCAGGCGGCTCTCCTCCTGGTCACGGCACAGGTGGACGGCGGCCTCCACCGTCAGGTAGTTCTTATAGCGGTGGCTGCCCAGCTCCACATTGAGCTCACAGCCGGAGGGGACCAGCTGGCCGTCCACATCGCTGAGGGCCCGGGCCCGGAGGGGGAAGTCCACGGTGTACACGCACCGTTTCTCCTCCCGGCTCTCCCGGTAGGCCAGGCGCACCCGGCCGTTGTCGCTCTCCACGAAGGTGTTCTCCCCCTCCAGGGAGAACTGTACCGGCGGGGTCTTCTCGTTTTTCACCACCAGCACCCGCACCTGGAACTCCTCCCCGGCGTACAGGCCGGAGGGGACGGACAGCACCAGGATCAGATCGTCGCTCTGGTAGAGGACGGACACGTTCTCCTCGCCCGCGGCCTCCAGCAGCTCCTGGTAGGCGGGGGGCTCGGTGGTGAGGAACAGGCGGTAGCCCTCCCGGGTCAGGTCAAACTGGCGCTGGGACCCCACCTCGGCCCCGGTGGCGTTCACCGGCTCCACATCCTCCTGGGCGTAGCTCAGGCACAGGTAGGCGTCCTTCTTGCCCGCCAGGGTCTCCTGGCCCTCCAGCATCTGGAGCTTGCGGAACAGGGTCTCGGGCAGCACGATCTCCCGCCCCTGATAGTCCAGGGCCATGCCGCTCTCAATCATCAGGGTGGACTCGTCGCTGGCCGTCACCCCCAGGCCGCACACCACGCCGGAGCCGTGGAGCAGCCGGTTGAGCAGAGCCCGCTTGGAGCAGTGGTAGCGCTGTTCCACCTCAAAGTCCCGGACGGTCAGCAGCTTGCCGTAAAAATACCGGTTGCGCTCAAAGGGGAAGAAATTAGCGTGATTCATGGTCGACTCCTCCGATCGTGGTATCGTAATGAATGGTCACCTGCTCGTCGATGGCCGCCGGCACATACCCCCCCACCTGGGAGTTGATCCCCAGATAGGTGTGCCAGTCCAGCTGGACGCAGGGCTTGAGCTGGATCATCTGCATGGTCATCCCGGCCGGGATGACCTCCTCCATATCCCGCTGGAACTGCCGCCGCTCCCGCTGGCTGGAGAAGGCGTCCTCCGGCAGCAGCACAAAGAAGCGGTAGGGGTCGTCCCCGTACAGGCGGCGGTAGAGCTCCGGGTCCTTGCAGTCGGGGCGGTTGGGGGACACCTGAAAGTGCTCGATGAGGATGGGCTCCCGGCCGGTGAGCCGGCGCACGCTGCGCCGCACCCCCTCCACCGTGTACAGATCCTCATAGTCGGACAGGGCGGTGCGGATGCGCTCCCGCACCAGCTCGTCCCTGTCTCCCCCCTCCACGCAGACCCACTGGGCCAGATAGCGCAGCAGCTCCCCGCCCGCGTGCTCATAGTCCAGCTGCCCGGGCAGGCGGTCAATGGCCCGGTCCATGTCGGTGAACACGCTGTCAAAGATGGACAGGAAGCGGCGGGTGAAGTCCTCCTCCTGGTAGATGGCGGGGAGATAGTCCACCATGTGGTCCCCTCCCATCCAGAGCCGCAGGGCGTGGACCACCGGAGACTCCGCCCCGGCGGCGGTGAGCTCCAGCATGAGCCACAGGTACCGGCCCGACCGTCCGATCAGGCCGTCCCCGCTCTCGGCGACGGGCGGGCCGAAGATCTCCCCCAGCGCGGGCATGGGGTCCCCCTCCAGGCTCTGAATCCCCCGGTCCAGGTCGGCCCACTCCCCCCACTGCCGGGTGTCCGAGGCGTAGGCGTACAGGCGCAGGGCGGTGTCCGGAGGCAGGTCCGCCTCCACCGCCACCCGTCCCCACCGGAAACCGTTCTCCCCGCTGTCCACCGCCGCCATGCAGTAGACCCCGGTGGCGGAGCGGCCGCTGTCCAGGCGCAGGCCGTCTCCCCAGGGTTCCACCTGGTAAAACCGCCCCCCCATCCACTGCTCCGCACAGCAGAATACCATTTGTGCCTGCATGGGCTCCACGCCGCCTCACGCTCCTTTTCTTCTCAAATCAGTGGCCGATCCGCTCCACCGGCAGGCGCTCCACCTGGAGCTCCCTCAGCCGCGGGATGGCCTGGCGGGGCAGACGGATGTCCCCGTCCGCGTTCTGATAGCAGCCCGGCGCGGTGGTGCGCAGGTCCACCCTCCGCACCTGGAGCACGCCGGGGGCCGCCTGGACCAGGGCGGCGATATCCCCCGCCCGGAGGACGCCGCCGATGCCGCAGCCCTCCAGGAAGGAGCGCAGCGCCTCCTCCAGGGTCCGCTCCACTCCGTCCTCGCTCCCCCGCAGGGAGACCCGGACGGTGAGCTCCACATACACCGGGGGGATCACCTTCACCCGGGTTCCGATGGGGCGCAGCCGGTCCAGCCGGGCCTGCACCGCCGCCAGAAACCGGCGGTCCGGGAGGGGGCGCTCCCCCGCCCCGGCGGGCACCGCCACCACCGTCACGGTGGGCAGACGGCTCACCCCGGTGGGCTCCTCCGGGTCGAAGGCGGGCAGGGCCTTGGCCGCCGCCACCCGCAGCCCGGGGGTCTCCCTGGCCAGCCGCTCATAGTCGCCGGCGGAGACGCACTTCCGGGTGGTGTTCAGCTCCCGCAGGAGCCTGGCCTGGGCCTGGGCCGCCGTCTCCTGCCCCGCGCCGCCGGAGGCGGCCAGGTTGCGCACCGTCAGCCCGTCCCCGGCAAAGGTCAGGTTCTCTCCCCCGGGGATATTGCCCCCCTCGCAGTAGGACAGGGTCAGGCTGGCCGCCAGCACCGCCCCCTCTCCCCGGCGCAGAAGCGCCCCGTGCTCCCCGTCTCCAAAGGTGACGGTCTCCCGCACCGGATCATAGGTAAACACCCGGTCCCGGGGGCCGCAGGCGTACAGGTCCTCCACACAGCGCCACAGGGCCGGCCGGACCTGCCCGTCCCGCTCCAGGGTCTCACACAGGAGGGCAAAGGACTCGGTGAGCGCCGTCCGCCCCTCCAGATCCAGGAAAAAGGTCTCTCCGGGCAGGCCCTTGGCGTCAAACAGGAGCCGCCCGCTGTGCATCGGGTCCAGGGTCACCGCCAGCATGTTGTCCGCCCCGTCCTGGGCCGCCTGAGAGGCGTCCACCTGGAGGAGCCTTCCCCCCCGGTCCGCCGCCGCCCGCCAGCGGTCCGTCTGCGCCCAGCCGTCCGCCCGGCGCACAAAGACCGCCAGCGCTCCGTCCCGGGCCAGCGCGTCCGCCAGACGCACCGTCCAGTCCTCCCGGGCGGGGGCCTGGAAGAAGTGGGACCTGGCCCAGGTCTCTTGCTGGAGGGCGGAGTACCGCCCCGCCGACACGCCGGACAGCCGCACCTCCTCCTCGCACCCCGGGTCCTCCAGGGTGAGGGTCAGCCAGTGCAGGCCGTCCCCTCCGGCGGGCCACTCCCCCGCCGGCCGCAGCACCACATAGCCGCTGACGCTGAGTGCGTGGGTGTCGTCCCGCACCAGGCGGGTGCCCTCCGCCCCCAGGCAGGTCCAGCGGATGGTCCGGGGGGCCTGCTCCGGGTCGGAAAAGGGATTGCGGGGCGTCCCCTCCGGGGGGACCACCTCAAACCACAGCCGCAGGTCCCCCTCTCCCAGTTGGGACAGCCCGATATGCAGGGCGGAACATTCCCCGCCCGCCTGGGCAAAGGGCTGGAAGGTGATGGCCCGGTCCCCCAGCAGCTCTCCCACGTCCCGGCTCCGGTCCCCCTGGACCACGCGGATCTGGGCCAGCACCGGCCGCCGAGCGGGGACCGCCTCGGCCAGCTCGAAGGGAATCTCCTCCCGGGTCTCCAGCCGCTCCCCCTCCAGCCGCTCCGGGGCCTCCGGCCCCAGCTCCACGGCGCATCGGGCGGGGGCGGCGGGCCGCCGGGTGATCCCCGCCAGCTTCAGCAGCTTGCACCGCAGCTCGTCGGTGAACTGGTTCATGTGGTACTGCTGCAGCTCCTTGTACCAGGCCATCAGCTCCAGGATGGTGATGCCCGGGTCGTGGGCGTTGTGGTCGGTCCATACCGGGCACAGCCACGGAAGCCGTCCCTCCGCCGCCTGTACGATCTCCTCATAGGTCTGGTCGTCCAGATTCCGCGCCTTCAGCATGGGGCATCCCTCCCTTCCCGTCTGTTTCTACTCTCTCGTGTCAAAATGGTTCCTACTCCACCTGAACCAGATGAAGTCCGCTTTTCACCGTGGCGTAGGGGAACGCGTCGTCGTCCTCCAGGGCCACCACCCGCTGCACCCCCGCCTGGTCAAACCGGCCCTCCAGCAGGATGCTGCGCACCAGGCGCACATTGGGGGTGTCCCGCACGGTCTGCCACACCTGAGCGATGCGCAGCTGGCTGCCGATGTCCTGTTCCCGCCAGCGCAGGTTGATGAGCTCCTCCAGGCGCCGGGCCACCGCCTGCTGGGTGGCCGCCCCCTGGTTGGGGTCCTCCATCTCCACGGTGACCGTGCTGTTCACCGTGATCACCGTGGACCCCACCACATGGAGCCGCTCCTCCTCCACCAGCACGCAGTCGCACTGCTGGGACAGAGCCCGGTAGATCCGCCGGCACAGGTCGTCGGTAACCCGGGTGCTGTCCAGATCACAGCCCTCCACCACCACGCTCACGTGGCCGGGGGCGTAGGCCCCGGCGGCGTCCCGCCCGGGGAAGCACTTCACATGCCGGGCCTGGGGAAAGTCCCGGGCCACGATCTCCTCAAAATCCCGGGCTCCCGCCGCCCGGTTCCGGTGGCGCAGATGCCTGCTGCCCACTGCGTCCACCTTCTCCGGGGAGAAACGGCCGGTGCCGCCGCTCATGGGGGTCAGGTTCTCCACCTGACTGATCCGGGGCAGGGCCCCGATCAGCTCGGACACCGCCCCCGCGGGGCGGTTGCCCCACTCTCCCCCGCCGAAGCAGTAGGACACCCGGATATTCTCCTCCCCCGGAGGGGGGACCCGGCCGTGGACGCCGTCTCCAAAGGTGACGGTCCCGGCGTAGGGGTCCAGCTGGTAGCACCGCTCGCCCCCGCCGGCCAGGGACAGGTCGGCCTTCCGCTCCCACCGCACCCAGCAGTGGGTGAGCACCCGGTCCTCCCGCTCCAGCCGTACCCGGCCGGGCAGCTCCCGGGCCAGCCGCTCCGCGTCGGCCACCGCCAGGCCGTCCACCTCGTCCACCCACACCTCCACCGACAAAGCCGGATGGTTCAGCAGGGTGAGCTCCTTGTTGGCCTCATAGGCCCCGGTGGAAAACCGCTCGTCCTCGGTCCGCTCCCGCTGGACCGCCTCCACAATGTTCAGCCGGACCCCGTTGACCCAGGGCCAGCCCCACCGGTTGTCCAGGTAGGAGCTGCGGGACAGCCGAAGCCAGTGTCCCCGCACCCCGAACAGAGTGCGCTCCGGCAGGGGGCGGGACAGATAGAGCAGCATGGTCCCCGCCTGGAGCAGGTTCCGGGTGAGGTCCACCGTGCGCACCGGCTCAAACCGCTGCCCGGTCCAGGCCTCAAAGCGGACCTTGTCCTCCAGCCTCACCCGGCCGGCCACGTCAAAAAGGATGGACAGGGGCATGGCGTGGGGGGAGCGGTCAAAGCAGAAATACATGGCTCTGGGGTGCTCCTCCAGCCCCACCAGGGCCGGGAAGGCCAGCCGCCCCACCTGGGCGGCCTCCTCCAGCACCGCCGTGTCCCCGTTGTTCTCTGAGACATACCGGTCCGCCGGAACATAATCCCGGTAGCTCCAGCTGCACTCCGCCCCCTTCAGGAGGGGAGCCACCCACCGGGGCGTCATGGAGAACTCATTGGCCACATGGACCACTCTGGCCCGGATGTAGTAGCCCATCTGGGCGTTGACCTCCGCGGGCGACAGGTCCCCGGGCACGTCGAACACCACCTCCAGCTCCCCCTCATTCTTGCAGGAGAAGGGGTTCCGGCTTCCGGACACGGTGAGGGGCCGCCAGCCCAGGCCGTTGAAATACTCCCAGGCCACCTGGTCCACATATACGTCGTCGGGGACGATGGCCACCGCGTCCCGCTTGTCGATGATGTACTGATTGAACTGGTACCGGGGCCCCTCCTCCGTCAGGTCGGTGACCACGGGGGCGATATCCAGGTGCAGGTTCACCCGGCTCCCCCGCTTCCGGAACACCTGGTCGGAGCGGAAGTAGCACAGGCCATAGGCGGCGGGCCGCCGCCCGAAGCAGTAGCCCCCGGCCTCCAGATCCAGCGGAATATCCCCGTTGGCGGCGGAATCCACCGCCACCCGCCCGGCGGGCCGGCTGCGCAGCCCCACGCCGTCCAGCACCAGGGCGCCCGCCCCCAGCTGTCCCCAGCAGGAGAGGGAGAAATTGCCCGCTCCGTCGGCCTCCAGGGCCTCCGTGCCGTCATACTCCAGCACCACGGCGTCCCCCTCCGCCCGCACCCGGGAGAAGGGGACCTCGGCGCCGCCGGAATGGAAGGTCCAGCGGGCCAGCGCCGGGTCGGAGAGCCGCTGGGCGGTCTCCGCCCCCGGCAGCCCCCCCTCCAGGCGCAGCTCCGCCTCCACCTGGAAGGGGCCGGACAGGGAGAGCACGTCGCTCTGGCTGACGGTAAACCGGTGGCGCTGGAGGTTCTCCCCCTGGACGGGGGTGAAGAAGGGCTGTGGCCGGTCCAGGTCCAGCCGCTGGATCACCTCCGCCCGGGCGTCCACATAGAAGAGGCCGGTGAGCCGGGCCGGGGTGGACTGGATGCTCCGCACCGTCTCATAGACCACGTTCTCCCCCTCCTCATCGGGGGTGAACACCTGGGTCCCCTCCGGGACGGGCACCGGTTCCTCCACCGTGTCGTGGGCGGTGAACTGGAGCAGGCCGGCGGCGGGCACCGGGTCTGGCATCTGAAAGCCGGTGAGGTTGAGAAACTCGGTGTGCAGCTTCCCGGGCACCGAGTTCATCCGGTCCACCGTCTGATAGAAGAGGTCCCCAAACAGCTCCGCCAGGGCGGAGCCGGGGTCGTCCTCCGCCCCCTCATACCGCCACTCCGGGGTGTAGGAGCGGGCGTGGGCGGCCACCTGGGCCATAATCGCCTTTCGGTCCCTGGGGTCCAATACTGGCTGTTTCACTCTGCGCCGCCCCCTTCCGAACCCTCCGTCACATAGAAGGGATAGACGTGGTTGTACCGGTTATTGGTGCTGCGCACCGTATAGCTCACCTGGATGACCACAGAGCCGTCCTGCTGGTCCAGCTGGTCGCACCGGACCTCCACGTCCCGGATGCGGGGCTCCTGCTCCAGCAGAATCAGCCGCACCTCCTGGGCGATGGAGTTGGTCATGGAGCTGGAGAGGGGCGCAAAGGCGTAGTCCATGGTATTGGCGCCAAACTCCGGGCGCATGACCCGCTCACCCTGGCCAGTGCGCAGGATGATGCCGATGGCCTCCCGGATATCCTCCTCCTGGTCCGCCATGGCGATCTTTCCCGTCTTGGGGTCCACCTGCAATGGAAATTTCAGACCCCGGCCCAGAAACTCCTTTCCGTTCACCGTCTCCCCTCCTTTCCAGTGTCTCTGTGTCAGTTGATGCTCACCATGCCGCCCTGAATGGTCATCTGGGCGCTGGCCTTCTCCTCAATCGTCGCCGCCTGCACGGCCACCTTCACATTGGCCTTTTCCGTCACGTTTCCGGACGCCTCCAGTACCAGGGAGGCCCCCGTCCCTGCCGACAGGGTGAGCTTGGTCTTGGCCTTCAGCTCCACATTCCCCCCCTGCAGGTCCATGGTCAGGGCGTTCTCTCCCCCCTTGTCCTGGAGGGCGATTTTCTTCCCCTCGTCGTCCATGGTCAGGGTGGTCCCCGAGGGCATGGTGAGGGTCACCTTCTGCTTGCCGGGCTCGTCGTACAGGTGCAGCTCGGTGCCGCTGGGCATCTTGATGGTGAAATCATAGACCTTCCCATCCTGAATCACATAGGGGGGCTTGACCTTGGTGTTCCAATAGGCCCCCAGCACCATGGGCCGGTGGGGATCTCCGTTCAGGTATCCCAGCACCACCAGGTCGTTCACGTTGGGGAAGAAGAACTGCCCGCACTCCTTCCCTCCCATGGGGGCCATCACATAGCACCAGTCGGTCTCCTCGTCCTGATCGTTTTCCACCGGGACGCATTTGACCCGGTTGAGCTTATCCGGGTCGCTGACATTCGTGACCACGGCCAGGGTCAGCCCCACGCGCTCCATCTGCCGCTCCAGAGAGTAGCCCGCCGAGTTCAGCGCAGCCTGAAATTCCTCCGCAATGCTCACGTCAGTCCTTCGCTCCCTTCACTTCAAACTGGGTCAGATAGCCGCCGGAGCCAAACTGGTGGCGGACCTTGGTGATGAAATAGTCCCCCACGGTGTCCCCGTCCAGCCCCTCAATGGTGATGAACCGCCCGGGAATCAGCTCCGGCAGCCCCAGGCACAGCCCGCTCCCCGACACATAGTTCAGGGCCAGCCGGTCCAGCTTGGCCTGGGCCACCTTCTTGCACTCATCCACCGTCCGGACGTATGCGTTTTCCTCCCGGAGCAAGGTCTTTTTGAACTTGGGCGCCGCCTGGGCGGCCGTCTTACCGGTCCCCCTGATGCTGACGGTGCTGGCCGTCCCCTTGATCTGCTCGTTGTTCACATCTGTGCCCCGGATCTCCACCTCTCCCACCTGATTCTGAAGGGAGACCCGCTTCTGGAATTCCAGCAGGCCGGAGCCCACCGTCAGCTGAATCAGGGACTTGGTGTTGCTCAGCAGCTCGTCGAAGATCAGCTCCCCGTTCAGGGCCATCAGGTTCATGCAGTAGCGGTCCGCCAAAAGGCGCAGGTACTTGAAATCATCGATCTTTTCCTTCACGTCCAGGGAATCAAAGTCCGGAAGGTTCCCGACGGTGATGCTGGTGGCGAAGCCGGCGGATTTTGCCTTCTCCAGAATGCTCGTCACCACCTTTTTGGGCTCCAGCTTCCCCCCGTAAATGGGCTCTCTGCAGCTCATCAGATAGCACAGGCCGTCCACCCCGGACACGGAGATGCTGGGCGGCGCGGAACCGCTGTACTGTACGGATACCTCGTCCACATAGCCGTAAAAGAGGAGTTTTTTCTTGACGTAGCCCCCCTCCACCTTCAGCTCCGCCCCCACGTCCAGCGTCTTTGCCAGGTTGTTCAGCCACTCGGACTGCTCGTAGTCATAGAGGTTTTCGATCTGAATATGGCATCCTCCCGCCGAGCCGTCGGCGCACTGCTCCACATCCACTGTAAGCGGGATGCGGAAGCTCTCCAGCTTTGTTCCGTCCACCGTGATGTCAAAGGCGGGGCCGCGGAAGTCCTCGTACTTCTGACACAGTGTCTTGAACTTATAAGATCCGGTATCCATCCGCCCCACCTCCTCTCTTGCAGACGCGGCGCCTCACGGTTCTTTTTTCAGGGCCGGCAGAACCAGCCGCTCCCCCGAGCGGAGCTGCCGCGGGTTGGACAGGCGGTTGGCGTCCGCGATGGCCCGCCATTGCTCCGGCTGTCCGTACTCCTTGGCGGACAGGGCCCACAGGGAGTCCCCCTGGTGCACCGTCCGGTATTTGGTGGTGTCCGGCGACACCAGAGGGCGGGTCACTCCCACCTTGTCCGGGGCGATATACTCCTGAAACGTGCAGTCCATCCAGGCCCGCAGGGGCATCCCCTGTTCGCTGAACCGGACAAACTGGATGCTGCAGCTGATCAGGTGCCCGGTGAACTGGAGGGAGGACCACTTCAGCTTCAGCAGGGGCGGCACATGCTTGTCCGCGTCAATTTCCATCAGCCGGTACACCTTGTTGGTGTAGGTCCGCACGTCGATGGCTTTGGTCAGGGAGGGCAGGAGGCTGTTTCCCGCAAAGCTCAGTTTCTGAACCGTGCCGCCGCCCACCTCGCTGCCCGCGGACATGCTGTCAAAGAACAGCTTGAACTGGAGGATCTCCGATCCCCCGCCGGTGTACTGGACAAGGGGGGTGTTGGTGGCGATTCCCTGGGACTGGGCATAGCGCACCTCCCGGCTCTGAGAGTAGCTCTCCGGATTGTAGAGTACCTCGATGGTCTCTTTTTTCCCGTCGATCTCCGCGGAAATCGTCATTTTTTCCAGCGGCACCAGGATATTGGGATTCGGCACGCCGAGATACACGGACACCCCTCCTCTCTTCCAACGTCTGCATTTTCTTCCGGTTACAGGCCCAGCCTCCGCCGCTCCCGGCGGATGCGGTCCTCAATCATGCGGTAGACCCGGTCGGCGGTGCGCTGCAGCTCCGCCTCGCTGATGTGCGGGGCCTGCTGCCCGGCCTGCCGCTCCTCCCGGCCCGGCTTCTCCCGGTAGGTCATGGGCGCCGCCGGGGGCCGGTAGTTGGGAGCCGTCCACTGGACGGCGTCCCCCTCCCCCTGGGAATGCAGGGAGGCTATGTTCCGCGCGGTCCCCATACTCTGGACGCTCTGGGCCGCCCCCTCCCGCAGGAACCTCCTGGCCCAGTCGGGAAGGCTCTTGACATACGCCGACTCCGCCGGAGAGGCGCTCTCCCCGGCCGTCTGCGCCGGATCGGGCGGGGCCGCCCCAGCCGGAACCGGCCCATAGGACAGCTCCAGCGGCTCCGGCGCCGCCGCGGGGCGGGCTGCGCTCCGGGCCCCGGTGTGCTGGGACAGGCGGGCCGTCAGGGGCCGTTTTTCCCTTCCGCTCTCCGGACTTCCTGTGTCCGCCTGGGGCGCCGGTCCGCTTCGGCCCCCGGCCTCCCGGGCCGGGCGGCCAGAAACCATATGGGGCCCCGCCTGGGCTTCCAGCCCCTGGGCCCCCGGGATGGGGTACAGGTCCAGCGGCCCGCCCGCCGGGGCGGGACCTCCCGCGGCCCCTCCGGGTGTCAGCTCCGCCGGACCGGGGCCCTGTTCCAGCGCTCCGCCCACCCGGATGTCCCGGGCGGCGGTCTCCAGCCCCAAGGGCGCTCCGGTCCGCGCCCCGGCCGGCCGCCGGGGCTGCTCCGGCTCCTCCCCCTGAGAGGCGGCGGCCGTTCCGCCCTCCGCTCCCTCCAGGTTCAGAAAGGCCAGGGAAAGCGCTCCACCGGCTTCCGCCGTCCACGCCTCCCCGGACCCGCTCCGGCCCGGTTCCCCAGGCATGCCCGCCGCCGGTCCCAGCGTGCGGATTTCCCGCGCCGTCCGGAGGAGGCCGCCCGGTCCTGCCATGTGGGCGCGGGGCGCTCCGCCCCCCTCTGTCTCCGCGCCTGTGGGGCCGCCTCCCGTCTGGCGGGGGGCGGTCCGCCTTGTGCTCTGCTCCCCGGCGGACTCTGCCCGCTGTCGGACTGCTTCCGCCGGGCCGTCCTTTCGGCCCTGGAGAGACTCGCGGATTCCAGGGGCCCCTTTCGAGCTCTGCCCCTCCGCCCGGTCAGGCCGTGCGCGCTCCGCCGGGCCGGTTTTTTCCGTCCCCTGCGGCGCCGCGGCTCCACGGTCCGCTCCCGTTTGGGGCGCCGCCCCGTCTCCTGGGCGGCGGCCCGCCTCTGTTCTGCCATCCGGCCTGCCGGCCGTCTCCCCGCCGCCGGGTTCCCCGGGGCGGTGGGTCAGCTCCACGCCGGGCAGGGGGCTCCAGCTTTGGGCCGTGCCCTCCTCCTGGACCGGATGCCCCTGGCCGGGCGCCATCAGCGTCCGGCCCAGGGGGGCGGTTCGGATCTCCCAAGCAACCTTCGGGCCCTCTGTCCGGGCCCGCGCTCCGGGCTCCGGGCGGAAGGCGCTCTGTCCCAGGGACGTTCCCGGCTCCTGCGGGGTTCGGGCCGCTCCCTTTTGGGCGCTGCCCGCCCCCTGGCGGGGCGTCTCTCTCTGAATCGGGAGTGTTCCGGCCGTCTCTCTCTCCGGCGGCAGCATGCCGCCGTCCGCTCCGCTCTGGGAGCCCTCCTCCCGGAATGTCAGCTCTGTGCCGGGCGGCGGAACATCCAGCTCCCTGCCGGACGTCTCCCCACCGCCTAAGTCGGCCGCTGACGCCAGCGGAGCGGGCGCAGTCAGCCCCTCGGCCAGGACACGGATGTCCTGGGCGGACGTCAGGCCCGGGGCGCTCCCCAAGGCGGGCGCCCCCGCTCCGGAGATTTGGTCCGCGCCCCCCTCCCGGGGGACGGGCGCGCCCTCCCGGCGCATGCTCCGCTGCTCCGTGGGCCTCTGGAATCCGTCCGTCTGTCCGGCGGACAGGTCGGGCGCGGCCCCGGGACCGGCTGTCTTTCCCCGCACGGTCTCCTGCTGAGGACCGGCCTCCGCCCCGGCCCGGTGTGCCGGACCAAGTGCGCCCCCCTCCGGGGCCTTGCTCCGGGCTGTGGGCCCGTTCTGCTTGGACGTGCGGTCTCCCGCCGCCTCCCGGATCTCTGTTCCAGGGGCCAGATCTCTCCCGGCGCTTTGGGGGTGTTCCTGGGGGAGGCGGTCCGCCTCCCCGGCCGGTTCCTTCCAATAGGTCAGTTCCGCCCCGGGTACCGGCAGATCGGTTCCCGCCTCGGCTCCCGTGCGGTCCGGCTGGCTGTCCCGGCGCATATTCAGCGCCGCCTCCAGTCCGGGGCCGCCCACCCGCGGGTCCCGCGCCGTGGTGGAGATGGGCGCCGTCACGCCGGCGGTGTTCTCCGGGGACAGCCCCGCCGCTCCCGTCCCGCCTGTCTGGGGCTGGGCCACCGGAGCGCCGGTCTCTTTTGCGGACGCGGCAGCTTCCGCCGGAAGGCGGCTCTGCCCGGACCTAGGGGGCTCCGGCCCCTGCGCCGGATTTTCCGCGGCGGCGGAGAACTCTCCCCTCTGCCGCTCCGGCTGTGCCGGCGGCTCCCGCTTTCCCCGGCCGGAGGGGCTTCGGCCCTGTCTCCGTCCGGACGGCCCCAGAGCCGCAGCGCTGTGCCGCGTCCCTGCCTCCCCAGTCTCCTCAGTTTTCTCCGCCCAAAGGAGCTCCGGCTCCACCGGCTGTCCATGTCCCTGGACCGGGGCCGTGTGCCCGGACGTCTTTTCTTCCCGCGGGCGGCGGACGTCCCCGCTCGTTCTGTCCAGCTGTCGGCCTTCCACGGCCGCAGGAGCGGCCTGCTTCCCCGAACCTGCCTGCACATCCGGCTCCGGCCGGGTGCGCTCCATGGCACGGTCCGGGATGCGGCGGGTCTCCCGCTCCAGGGTCTGCTCCACACGCCGGCGCACCTGCTCCTGGAGCTGCTCCGCCGCCTGACGGGCCGTCCGCTCCAGCGCCGGAGCCATTGAAGGCGCCGCTCCATCCTCCCCGGCCTCCTCCCGGTGGGTCAGCTCCTCCCGGGGCATGATTCGAGACACCGAGGACGCCCGGGGCAGGCGGGTGCGGGCCTCCCCCTCCACTGCGTTCATGCGGCCGGTTTCCACAGCGGCCGGTCCCACGCCCTCCCGCAGATCCTGAAGAACCTGCGCAAGCGCCTCCGCCTGCCGCCCCAGAGTTCCCGGAGCCGACGGGATCTTGGACGCTTCTCTGCCCTTTGCCGCCGCTTCCGCCAAAAGGAAGGGGCCGAAGCGGTTCTCCTGCACCAGGGTCTGTGAGATATTCTGGCGCAGAACGCCCATTGGGGAGGCGGGCGTCCTCTCTTCCAGGCGCGGGCGGGCCGGGGACTGGACCGCCGGTCTGTCCCGCACCTCCCGAATCTGGAGGATGCGCTCCACAATGCGCTCGGTGGCCCGGCGCTGCTCGCTCTCCCCCTTCTCCCGGCGGAGGGCCTCCAGCACCAGGTGCAGGTCCACCTGGATCACCGGCGGGACCGCCGGGGCGGTTTGGGATTCCTCCCCCTCCTCCAGCAGGTCCAGGGGCACATAGGACCAGCGCCCCTCCTCCTTCCGGGCCCGGTCCAGGATCTCCTGGGAAAAGGCCTGCGCCAGCGCGCCGAAGGGGGACAGCAAAAGACGCTCCTGGGAGAGCACGCCCATACCGGGCTTTGTCACTGCAATGGATTCCATCAGTAGCACCCGTTGTGGATCAGCTCAATGCGGCTGACGGCCACGCTGGCCTGGTTGCTGTTCAGCTGGGGGCCCACATACTTCTGCAGATGCGCCCCCACTACGGACCACTCCCGCTGGGCTTCGCCGAAGCTGTCCCGGAGGATGATGGTCCCCGCCAGAGGAATGGACATCCCCTGGTTCACCATGGCCATCAGCAGGGAGACGCTGTCCACCGTGGTGACCACCCCCTGCTCCAGCACCAGAGTCTGGGGCTTGGTGTTTTTAAAGAAGAAGCGGGGGTAGTTGCTCCCGCCCTCCGTGTAGACCTCGTAGTCCACCTCCATATCCAGGCCGGAGACCGACAGGAACCCGCCGGACAGGACGGCCCCCGTCCCGATCAGCATTACATCAAAATAGGCGCCGGAAAGTGCCACGCCGGTCCCTCCCTCCATGGATCAATCCGGGGGCTCAGCCCCCGCAGCACTGTTCAAATCTCCGTTGTCCGCTCCAAGCCGGTGATGGCGAAGGTGATGCTCTCGGTGAGCACCTCGCTGCGGCTGCTGTCCATGGGGTCCAGCTCATAGCCGATTGGCATGGCCCCCTGGAGAATCCAGCCCACCGCCGGCTCTCCCTTCTGGTCCAGGGCGATCACCTGGACGGTCCGCCGCAGGTCGGAGCCGGTGGGCCCCGTGTAGGCGATGGCCCCGGCGGAGAGCAGCCAGGCCAAAAACTCGTTGTCCCCCACCACGCCCTTGCTCAGGGTCACCGGGGCGTAGCTGGTAAACACCGGGGTGTACTCCTTGACCCCCCGGTTGTCGTCGCCGTCCCGGGTCTGAATGGTCTCCACCTCCATGCGCACGCCGGAGAAGCGGCTGAAGGCGGCGGAGATCTGCTGGCTGTCCCCCACACGGATGAGGAACCGGAAGGCCGTCAGCGGGTCCGGCCGGCGCAGGTCCTGGGTCCCTTGTTCTGGCATATCAGCTGCTCACCTCCCGTCTCAGCGAAACTCGATGCTCTTCCGGCTGTCGCCGCTGAGCTTTTTGTTGATGGCTGATACCTCCCGGCACCAGCGACGCCGCTCCCAGTGGTCCAGCTCCATCAGGTCCTCGTTGGACCAGTGGAGGTAGTAGGCCAGAAACGCCATCTCCTGGTACAGGCGCTCCTGGGGGTAGAGCGACACCCCCCGGGTGTGCTTGGGGGACAGGGGGGTCTCCGGCCGGCGCGGGATGCCCTGCCACGGAAAGCGGACCGCCTCATCCGGCTCCGGCGGCGGAAGCCGCCGGATGGGAAGCCCCTCGTTCTCCTCCGAAGCCCACTCTAGCCCAGCAAAAAATCCAGCGGCACCTCAAACTGCTGATTGCAGTGGGGGCAGGTGATCTGGTAGTGGGGCATCTCGGACATGTTGATGCGCTGATACATGTCCTGGAGGTAGGCCAGGTCCATGGTGAACAGGTTTTCAATCACCCGGGTGTTCACCGTGCTCAGGGTGCCCAGCTTGGTGATCACACGGGAGAGCAGGATGATGGTGAGATAGCCCGAGTTCTGCTGAACCCTGGGGTCCCGCAGGGGCAGGATCTCGTCCGCCGCCGTGGCCAGGCGCATGGTGCCCCGCTTGTGCAGATCTCCATTCTGGTCCACATAGCCCTTGGGCAGCTCAAATTCAAATTCGGTCTGCATAATGTCCTCCTATGCGCAGGCGGTAATTCCCCGCAGCCCACAGGCGTGACCGCCTGTGGGCTGTGAGAGAGGCATCAGAATCAGATGGTCGAGGGCTCGCCGGCCACAGCGCCGGGGGTGTGCTCCAGACCCTCGTGGCACAGCTCCAGGGACTGGATGGCCACCTCGCCGCCCATGCCGTTCAGGTCGGGCACGGTGTAGCCCACAGGCCAGGCGTTGATCAGGTTCCAGGAGGGACCCGGGTTGCCCGCGTCGTCGATGAGGGTGATGGTCACGTTGTGGCGGACCATGCCGGTGGGAGGCGCGGTATTGGTGGGGGCCACCGAGTAGACCCAGTCCAGGAAGTCGCTGTCGTCGGACACGCCCCAGCGCAGGGTCACATTGCCGAACTTGGTCAGCCCCGCCAGCTTCCGGGGGGTGTTGCGCAGGTCGTCGCCTTCACGGTACTCCACGGCGTCGGTGGAGGAGCTCATGCCGGACACTTCCGAGAAGCCCGCACGGCTGATCCCATCGATCTCCACCTGGTACCGAAATACTCTATAAGGGTAATTGATAGCCATGATTTATCTTCGTCCTTTCTGTATCAGTCTGGGAGGCGCGGGATCATTCCGAGGCGGTCTTCTGGGTGATGCGGAAGATGACAAACTCGGCGGGCTTGACGGGGGCGATGCCGATCTGGCAGATCAGGCGGCCGTTGTCAATGTCGTCCTGAGTCATGGTAGTGGGCCCGCACTCCACAAAGAAGGCCTCAGAGGGGGTGGAGCCCGCCAGGGCGCCGTCCCGCCAGCAGGTGGCCAGGAAGGTCTCGATGGTGCGGGTCACCCGGTTCCACAGGGTGGTGGAGTTGGGCTCAAAGACCACCCAGTTGGTGTTGGCCTTGATGGACTCCTCCACATAGATGAACAGGCGGCGGACGTTCAGGTACTTCCACAGGCCGTTGGAGCTGATGGTGCGGGCGCCCCACACCCGGATGCCCCGGCCGGTGAAGGACCGGATCAGGTTGACGCCGATGGGGTTGAGGATATCCTGCTCCCCCTCGTTGTAGGCACAGGACAGGCCGGTGCAGCCCCGGACCACCTCGTTGGCGGGGGCCTTGTGCACGCCCCGCTCGATGTCGGTGCGGGCGTAGATGCCGGCCATGGCGCCGGAGGGCGGGAAGTAGGCGGACCGCTTGGAGCCGGCGTCGTACATCTCCAGCCAGGGGTGGTACATGGCCGCGTAGGTGGAGTCGTACATATCCCGGAAGTTGGCCACATCGTTGGTCTTCTTCAGCTCCATGGGCACGTCCAGAATGGCGAAGCAGCTCTTCTTGTTCTCACAGAAGGCGATGAGGGACGCCTGGACCTCGGGGGCGGTGACGCCGGGGATGGCCATGATGGAGACGTTGCCGTTCTCCTGGAAGGCCTGCAGGCCGGTGCGCTTGCCCGGGCCGTCGTCCTTGCCCAGGAAGGCGTCGGGGGTGACGGTGAGGACGGAGCCGTTGCTGCCGCCCTGGAGGGTGAGGACCAGCTCGCTGCCGGAGCCGCCGCACAGCTCATAGGGCACGATGGAGGCAGCCTTGGGAGCGGGCGCGGGGATCTCCTTGCCGTCCTTGTCCTTCTCCTTGGGGGCGGGGGCGGCGGGGGCCTTGGCCGCCGTCACCTCCACGCAGATCAGGTCGGACTTGGCGGTCTTGACGCACACATTGTTCAGGGCGTCGGGCTTCAGGGACAGGTTCTCAAAGGTCTCCACCGTCTCGCCCAGGCGGGCGGTGAGGGTGATCTCGCAGGTCTTGATGTACTTGGCGGTGCCCACCTTGGTGTCGGCCACATCCAGGGTGCAGGGGGCGTCCAGGGTGACCACCTTCTCCAGCACGCTCTTTACCGTGGCGTGGGCGGCGGTCTTGCCGTCAAAGAGCTCCACCACGTCGCCGGGGTTGAAGCCGTCGGCGTTCTTCAGGGTCAGGTCGGCCCCGTTCACCGCCAGGACCTGGGTCTTGGCCTTGGAGGCGGGGGTGACCACCACCCGCAGATCCTCCGCCCAGGCGCCGGGGTTGGCGGCGGTGAGCTTCAGCACGCCGGTGGTGCGGCTGCCCGCCTTGGCGTCGCCGGGCACCGCCCGCATGATGTAGGCCCGGGCGCCGCCGTTGGCGAAGAACTGCTCCACCGCATAGGGCAGGAAGCGGTTGCTGCCGTAGGCGGCCTGGCTGAGATAGCCTCCGTACATCCGCTTGTAGTCGGCAAAGCTGGTGACCAGCTGGGGCTGTCCGATGACCGGCCCCCGCTCCGCCAGGCCGACGAAGCCGGCGGTGCTGGTACTCACGCCCTGCATGGGTGTTGCGCCGGAATCATACTCCTCCACGTAAACACCCGGGGATAAATACTCTGCCATGTCTTTGCTTCACGCCTCGCGTATCGGCTGGGGGCCGGACGTGAAGCGCCCCTCCTTTCTATGATAAAATGTTGCTTGCTGATATATATCTCCGAAACCGCAGACCAGAGTCCGCTTCAACCTCCGCGGAGGGGCGGCGCCTCTCCCGCTCCCTCCGGATGGAGGGGAGAGCCGTCCGCCGGGGCCCCGCGAAGCTTCAAGCAGGCCCGGCCGTGTTTGGATTCCTAGGTAAGACGAGGCCCTGGGCCCCGGCCGCGATCCGCTCCCACTGGGAGGAGAGGACGGCGGCGTTATATTCCAGCGCGGCGGCGATGCGCTCCCGCGCCTCAAAGCGCTCGGTGAGCTGGGCGCTGGTGCGGAACACAATCCGCTCCTCCTGGAGGAAAAAGCTCCCCCGGACCACCCGGCTGTTCAGTTCGGAGCACAGCTCCAGCGCCCGCTCCCGCTGAGCGACCCGGGCGGAGTGGATGCCGTAGACCAGCACCAGGCTCCCCTGGCAGTCGCAAACCGTCTGCCACTGGCAGCCCCGGCTGGCAAAGCGGAGCCGGAACCGGTTCCCCTCCCGCTGAAAGGCCGCCCCGCTGTGCTCCAGCAGAGCCCGCAGCTCCTCCGCCCCGTCCGGGGGCAGATCAAATTCCTTCACGGCAGTCCGCCCCCTATCCCTGTAAGTTGGCCGGATCAAAGGCCGGTCCCGGGCTCTCCTGTGCCGTCAGCCCCTGGGGGGCATCCAGCAGAGGGACGGGGCTCTCCGGCACCGGGAAGGGTTCTGTCTCCAGCTCCCCCTCGGGCATGCGGAAGGAGGTCTCCTCCGCCGGCCCCGCCTGGAGCTCCAGCAGCTCCGCCATCCCCTGGTTGCCCACCCAGCCGGCCAGCTCCTCCAGTTTGGAGGGGGGCAGGTCCAGCAGGGACTCCCCCGCCAGCACCGCCCGGGCGGCCAGCCCGGCATCACTCAGCCGCTCCCGCTCCGGAGTCCGGCGGTTCTCCTCCGCCCTCCGGTCCTGGGGCTGTCCCCTCTGGCGCTCCCGCGCCTGGCTCTGCTGCTCCATCGGCCCCTCCTTCTCCGTCCTCTGGGGGCGGCTCCTCCGCCCCCACCGCCTCCCGCAGGGCCTGGTCCAGGGCTCCGGCAAAGCCGGGCTCTGTAAAGGCGGCCAGGGCCTCTGTCGCCCGGTCGGACAGGAAGCGCAGCTTGTTGATGAACTCCTGCTTCATCTGGGCCTTTTTTGCAATCAGGGCCTCCATCCGGGCGGCCGCGTTCTGGAGGGCGGCCTTCTCCCGGCCGTCTCCCGCCTCCCGCAGCTGCCGCCGGTACTGCTCCAGCAGCTCCTGCTCCCGGCTGTCGTCCAAAAAGGGGTACATGGTGCGCAGGGTATCCGCCCCGTCCTGGCCCATCTCGCTTCGGCCCAGGGCCAGGTCCTGCATGTCCTCCACCGTCCGGCGGGCGTCCCGCAGGGTGTCCACCACCAGGCCCACGGCGCTGTGGGTGAAGCCCCGGTTGAACACCACCTTGTCCGGGCTGTGTCCGGGGACGTTGCGCATGGGGGACGCCTTCTCAAAGAGCTTGCGCTGCTGCCACTTGTCCGGCTGGGACTGGCCCACCGTCTTTTTCAGGCAGGAGAAGAGCATCATCTGCCCCGTCCCCTCCAGCACCGCCCCGGAGAGGGTGCCTCGCTGAAAGGCGGTCTCAGAGAAGCGCCGGACCATGTCCTGGTCCTCCGGCCGGGAGCGCTCATAGAAGGAGCGGGCTGAGGTCTGATCCGGCGTCTGGTTTTCGCCGGAGGTCTGATCCGCTCTCTCCTCCGCCCCCTCCTCCGTCCGCCCTCCGGCCAGCTCTTGGGCGTGGCGGCGGCCGATGGCGTCAAAGGTCTGCTGAAAGCTCTCGGTGACGTGATAGAGGGGGTCCCGGTGCTGAAACTGCTCTGTCCCCGCCGCCCAGGCCATCTGCCTGCGCAGGGTGTCCTCCATGGGGCGCCCGGCGGGGGCCTCCTGGGCCCTCCGTCTGGTCTGAATCCAGCTCATCCCATCCGCCTCCCCAGGGCCAGGCCCATGCTCCGGACCACGTTTCGGAACTGCACCGGCCGCAGGATAAAGTCCACGCAGTGCAGGCGCATCCCCCGGATGGCAAATTCCGGGGTATCGTCCACCAGGATGATGCGGCACTCCCGGTCCCGGTCCCGCAGCTGGCGCGCCTGTGAAAAGCCGGAGCTGCCTCCGAAGCCCATGTAGACGATGTCGAAGGGCTCCGGCTCCTCCGCGAAGCCGTCTGGCGAGGAAAAACACTCAAGAACCGCCGGTACCTGATACAGGATGCAAAACTGCTGAATCCAGTCCCGCAGCCGCTCGGCGGACTCCGGGCTATTCTCGCATACGGCAATTCTCATCGTCTTTTCCTCCGCCTGTTTCCTCCCCACTTTGGATCGAACGTATCATATCAAATTCCATGGAGCCCCTGCAACGAAACCGACCTGAACGCCTCTTATTTGGGGCAAACGACAGTCCCACCCTCTCCGGTTCCGGCCGGGCCCGCGAAAACAAAAAACGTGCCGCGGAACCTCAGCGGTTCCGCGGCATGAAAAATTCCGTTACTTTCCCGCCGCGCTGCGGGGGAAAAGTCCTCGCTGCGCTCGCCGAACGCCTTGGCATGCAAGGCGTTCGGGGCATTCGATCCCACTC
>ENA-UOIV01000334-UOIV01000334.1-human-gut-metagenome-genome-assembly--contig:-C59-NODE-334-length-55283-cov-12.509253_pt1 | contig 55283 bp, 41 predicted proteins | sample MGYA00242333_ERZ723880 | MGnify/ENA metagenome assembly ERZ723880 | reverse complement strand
CCTTTTGGTTGCCTTCACGGGCTTCGACGATGTCTTATTTATCTCTCCTTAAACTACGGTTCGTTTCTTCCTCCCGGCTGCGCCCGCCCCGCGAACGCGGGGCGGCCGCAGCTATTTTTCGTTTCCCCCGTGGATGCTCAGAGAAAGAGGGACACCGCGCAGCAGACGAGCAGGAGCGCCATCACGAGGTTGACCACGCGGGCATGTTCGGAGAAGAGGCGGTGGAAGAGGCTGCCAAAGAGCGCCCAGCAAACCGTCCCAAGGAAGCCGACAAAGGCCAGCAGGAGTGCAAAGCCGGCCACAACAAGCGGCTGGCGGAAATAAGGGAGGACATAGGCGGACAGGGAGGTGACGCCGTAGATGATCACCTTCACGTTCACGAACTGCAGCAGCATACCGTCCAGGAAGCCCGCGCCCCCCTTCCTTTCCTCGAGGCGGGAGGAGCTGCACAGCGTCCGCCACGCGAGCCAGAGCATGTAGGCCGCGCCGAGCACCAGCATGAACGGCCTGATCCGCGGGAGAAAGGTGTAGAGCGCGCCGCAGAACACCCCACAGAGCAGCATCAGCACCGAAAACCCCGCCCAGATTCCGAGATTGAAGGGGAAGCTGCGGCGAAAGCCGAGCCGTCCCGCGTTGGACATCGACAGGATCGTGTTGGGGCCGGGCGTAAAGGCGGTGACAAAGATATAGGCCAGAAACGACGCAGGATGGAACATGGCGGTTGACCTCCTCGGCAAACAGATGTATAATATAGTCATCTTTTTGTGCAGGATATGATATGCACTATATTGTATATCATGTGCATTATATTGTCAAGCTCGGACTGGGAGGACGCCATGGATGTAAAAGAAACCGTCGCCTGCAACCTCAGGCGGCTCCGGGACGACCGGAAGCTGAGTCTGGACGCCGCCGCGCAGCTCACCGGCGTCTCAAAAAGCATGCTCGGGCAGATCGAGCGCGGGGATGTCAACCCCACCATCTCGGTCCTGTGGAAGATCGCGAACGGCCTGAAAATTTCCTTCTCCGCCCTGCTCGAGCGCGCGGAGGGGGGCACCTCCGTCGTGCGCGCGGCGGAGGCCTCCCCGCTTCTGGAGGACGCGGGCAACTACCGCAACTACCCCGTTTTCCCCTTCGACGAAACGCATCCCTTCGAGCTCTATCGCATCGAAATCGAACCGGGCGGACATCTTGAGGCGGCTCCCCACCTGCCCGGCACCGAGGAGAGCATCACCGTCTTTTCCGGGGATGCGGCCGTTTCGGTCGACGGCACGGACTACCCGCTCGGCCCCGGGGACTCCATCCGCTTCGCCGCGGACCGTCCCCACGGCTACCGCAACGCCGGAACCGGAACCGTGGAGTTGAGCATGGTCATCTTTTACGGAAGATAACAAAGGCGGGACCCATAAATGGGTCCCGCCTTTTGCAGTTCTTACCGGACGACGTTTTCCGGCGCGCCGTCCAGCCACGCCGCGAGGTTCTCGAAGACGATCACCGCGCGCTTTTCAAGCGCCTCCTTCGTGGCGAACGCGACGTGCGGCGTCGCGACCAGGTTGGGGGCGGAAAAGAGCGGATGGGCCCGCGGGATGGGCGGCTCGGTCTCGAAGACGTCGATCCCCGCGCCCGCGATCACCCCATCGGACAACGCCTTCGCGAGCGCCGCGCTGTCCACCACCGGGCCGCGCGCCGTGTTGATGAGGAAGGCGGTTTTCTTCATGAGGCCCAGCTCCCGCGCGCCGATGAGCCCGCGCGTCCCGTCGTTGAGCGGCACATGCAGCGACACGACGTCGCAGCCGGAGAGCAGCTCGTCGAGGCCGACATAGCGCAGCCCTGTCTCCGGCTTTTGGGTACGGCTGTAGGCGACCACCTCGCATCCGAACGCCTCGGCGATGCGCGCGACGCGCAGGCCGATCGCCCCGGCGCCGATGATCCCGAACTTCTTGCCCTCCAGCTCGGTCCCGATAAGCCCCGCCTTGGTGCCGCCCTCCCGCACCGCCCGGTCGCAGGGAAGGATGCTGCGGCAGAGGGCGATCAGCAACCCGAACACGAGGTCGGCCACCGCGACGGTGGAATAGCCCGCGCAGTTGCAGACAGTGACGCCGCGTTCCCGGCAGGCGTCCATCGCGACATGGTCGACGCCGGTAAACGCCACCAGGATCAGCTTGAGGGCGGGGCACCGCTCGATCACCTCGCGCGGATAGGGCAGGTTGGAGAGCACGACCGCGTCCGCGTCCCGGCTGCGCTCGATGAGCGTGGGCACGTCCTCGGCGCGGGTGTCGTAAGAAACGATTTCGATCCGCCCGGCGGCGGCCTTCTCCGCCATCGCCAGCAGTTTTTCCTTATCCACGCCCAGCGGCTCCAGAATCACCAGTTTCATGGGAGGTCCTCCTTACAGCGGCCCGGGGGCCGGTATTCTCATGGATATCATAGCATGTCCCGGCGTATATTGCATCCCCGGGAAGAAAATTTTACCGGTCGGGCAGCGTCACCGTGCAGGTCGTCCCCGCGCCCGGCGCGCTCTCGTATTTGATCGCGCCGCCGTGCAGGTCGAGGATCCGTTTGACGATTGAAAGCCCGAGGCCGTTGCCCTCGCGGGAGTGGGAGCCGTCCCCCTGGTAAAACTTCTCAAAGATGCGCTGCTGCGTCTCGGGAGACATGCCGATCCCGTCGTCGGCGATCTCCACCCGCAGCCCGCCGACGACCCGGCGCAGCTTGACCGAGATATTGCCCCCCTCGCCGGTGAACTTGATCGCGTTGGAGAGCAGGTTCAGCCAGAGCTGCTGCACGAGCTCCTCGTCCCCCCGGTAGTCCGCCCGGTCAAGCTGGATGTCGAGGTCGATGTGCCTGGCGTGCCACTGGTTTTCCAGCAGCAGGATGCAGCGCCTGATCTGTTCGTCGAGGGAAAAGACGGTGGGATTTTCCGCGGCCGACTGGTTTTCCAGCCTGGACAGGCGCAGCAGATTGGAGGAGAGGCTCGCCATGCGGTCGGTCTCGTCGGAGATCAGGCGGGTGTACTTCTGGAATTTCTCCTCGCTGAGCTTCCCATAGGGGGCCGAGGTCAGCAGCTTGACGCTTCCCTGGATCGCGGCGATCGGGGTCTTGAACTCGTGGGAGACGCTGCTCACAAAGTCCTTGCGGAGATATTCGATGTTGCGCAGCTCCCCGACCATCCAGTTGAAGTTGCGCACCACGACCCCCATTTCGTCGCGGCTCTCAAAGTCGACGTGCACGTCGAAGTTGCCGCGCGCCACCTGCCGGATGGCCTGGTTGAGCTTTTGCAGCGGGCGGATGGCGCGGTGGATGGCGACCACCGCGCCGAGGCTCGCGATCGCCGCGCAGAGGAAGAGGGTCTGTAGCACCAGCTTCCGGATTCCCGTGAACTGGCCCGGCGGGGGCGTGACCGAAAGGTACAGGTAGCCGTCCGGCATCCGCACCGCCCCTTCAAAACGGCCCTCCACCGTGCGCATCTCGAGCTTCCCCGGCTCGAGCGCGGCGCCGGAAAAGGGTCCGGGCAGCTCATCCGCGCGCTCGTAGACCTCCACGACGTCGAGGCGCTTTCTCAGCTCGTCGACGATGTCCCGCGTCGTCAGGCCGGAGCGGTCCATGAACCCCGCGAAGATGTCCACGACCGATTGGATCTGCAGTTCGGCCGACTGCTGCATCCTGCCCCAGATGTTGATGAAGGTGACCAGATAGGTGATTCCGCACGCCAGGAAGATGACCACGAAGAGGGTCACCAGGTATTTGAAGCGCACCGAGTGGATCCGCAGGATGTCGGCCGTCTCGCGGCCGTCCCTTTTACCCGCGTTCATACCAGCTTCTCCGCACGGTAACCCAGCCCGCGCACCGTCACGAGCTTGAACTGCCGCAGGCCGCCGAATTTTTCCCGCAGGCGCTTGATGTGCACGTCCACCGTGCGCTCGTCCGCGTCGGAGTCAAGCCCCCAGATGTCGTCCATCAGCTGCTGGCGGGTAAAGGTCTTGCCGGGGGCGTTCAGGAGCTTGAACAGGAGCTGAAACTCCTTTTTGGGCAGCACCGCGGTGCCGTGCTCGTCGGTCACCGAGAGCGCGTCGTAGTCGAGCTCGATGTCGCCGATGCGTAGCTTGTGGCCGCTGGCCATCTGCGCCCGCCGCAGCAGCGCCGACACCCGCCAGAGCAGCTCCTCGAAATCGACCGGCTTGACCATATAGTCGTCGGTGCCCGCCAGAAAGCCCTGGTGCTTGTCCTCCAGCGTCTCCCGGGCGGTCACCATGATGACCGGCAGCGTGTACCCCGCCTGCCGCAGCTCCTGCGTCAGCCGGTAGCCGTCCAGCTCCGCCATCATGATGTCGCAGATCAGCAGGTCGATGTGCGCGTCCTCCATGACCGCGAGCGCCTCCGCGCCGTTTTTCGCCTGATAGACCTGGTATCCGTTTTCCGCCAGGTAGTCGCTCATCAATTCCCGCAGACTGTAATCGTCCTCCGCCACCAGAATATGGAACATCCGCATCACGCCCCTAAGAAAGTTTCACAAGTCCATGTTGAGTATATCGGATTTTTATGAACAAAAGGTTAAATTTCCGCCAAAGTCCGCTCTACGGGTTCGGGAGTTCAAAAAAAGTTCATACAGAAGGACTATGATTAAGCCTGTTGTATTTTTGTTATATTATTTGGAGGGATATCCGCATGAACCAAAACCGCACGCGCTTCGCAGCCTGCCTGACGGCGGTCTGTCTGATGGCCGGAACCGCCGGCTGTGCCCCCAAGGCCGCGGAGACGGCCGCCCAGGAAAAAAGCATCTATGTGGAAACCGTGACCGCCGAAACGGGGGACCTCTCCCTCAGCACCGAGTTCATCGGCACCGTGGAACCGGATGAGCTCGTCAGCGTCTTCCCGAAGGTCGCCGGCACCGTGCTGGCCGTCCATAAAAACGTCGGGGACGAGGTCAAAAAGGGCGAGCTCCTCTTTGAAGTCGACCCCTCCGACATCCAGCTGTCGGTGAACATCGCGCAGGCGCAGCTCATGAGCGCGCAGGCCCAGATGGACCAGGCGCTCGGCAGCTCCTTCGACATGCAGATGATCCAGCTCGAAAGCCAGCTCAAGCAGGCGCAGAACGCCTATTCGAACGCCCGCCAGAGCCTGCGGGACTACAACGACGGCACCGAGGACTCGATGGACGACATCTCGAACGGCATGGCCGCCTTCCAGCAGTCGATGCAGAGCCTGAAGCAGCAGATCGCCGAAAAAGACGCGGCGATCAAGCAGGCGCAGGAGGCCGGGGACCCGGATGAAGTCGCACGTCTGCTGGCGCAGAAGCAGGGGCTCGAGGCCTCCTACGACCAGGCGGAAGCCCAGTACCTGATGATGCGCGCCAACTACAACGACCTCGACGACGGCGACGACGCGCAGCACAAGCAGCTCCGCACCGCCGTGCGCAACGCGCAGACCGCCTACGAGTCGGCCGAGCAGATCTACGAGCTGACCAAGGACGCGGTACATAACGACGCGATCAAGGTCGCCAAGGCCTCCCTCGGGCAGGCGACCGCCGCCTTTGAGGCGCAGGCCAAGCAGCTCGAATACACCCGCGTCACCTCCCCGATCGACGGCGTGATCGAGCAGAAAAACGTCTCCGAGCAGGGGCTGGTCTCCCAGTCGAGCCCCGCCTACACCGTCTCCAACAAATCAACCCTCATGGTCACCTTCTACGTCCCCGCCGACGCGGTCGACCAGATGGCGGCCGGCGACAAGGTCACGATCGAAAACGGCCGCAGGACCTATGAGGGCACCATCGCCGAGGTCGGCACGATGGTCGACCCCGCCACCGGACTCTTCAAGGTGAAAGCCTCCGCCGACGAGGACGACGGCGCCCTTCTGACCGGGCTTTCGGTCAAGGTCACCGCCGACACCGCCAAGGCGCGCGGCAGCCTGCTCATCCCGCAGAGCGTCGTCTACTATGAGGACGGCGCGGCGTATGTCTACCTGCTCGAGAACGGCCGCGCGGTCAAAACCTTTATCGAGACGGGCATCTCCAACGAGGAGTCGGTCGAGGTCACGTCCGGCCTGACCGCCGCCTCCCGGATCATCTCCACCTGGCACCCCAACCTCACCGACGGCGCCGCCGTCGTCCCAGCGGCCGAGGCCGCGGCCGCCTCTTCCGGCACCGCCTCCGAAGAGGCCTCCTCCGGAGAGGACGCCGCGGAGGAGGCGTCCTCCGCAAAAGCCGCTTCCGAAGGCCAGCAGGCCGAGCCGGACGACGACGCTTCCGACGCCGCTTTCGGCGGCGCACAGGAGGACTGACGCCCTATGAATTTAACGAAACTTGCGATCAGGCGCCCTGTGTCGATGTTCATCGTCGTGCTGGCGCTGGTGGTCTTCGGCTTTTCGGCCATGCTCGGGGCTCCGCTCGAGCTCATGCCCGACATGGAGATGCCCGCCATGATCATCCTCACCATCTATCCGGGCGCGGGGCCTGAGGAGGTCAACGACCTCGTCACCTCGGTCATCGAGGACTCGGCCGCGAGCCTCAGCGGCGTCAAGAACGTCACCTCGCAGTCCAAGGAGAACATGTCGCTCGTCATGCTCGAGATGGACTACGGCGCCAACATGGACGTGGCGCACATGGATCTGCAGGAGAAGCTCGACATGTATAAGAGCACCCTGCCGGACGACGCCCAGACCCCGACCATCATCGAGGTCAGCATGGACATGATGCCGAGCATCGTCCTCTCCGCCAACGCCACGGGCGACGTCGACCTGCTCCGTCTCATCGACGACGACGTCAAGCCCGAGTTTGAAAAGCTCTCGGGCGTGGCCACCGCCGACGTGATGGGCGGACAGAAGGACTACATCAGCGTCACCCTCAACGAGGAGCGCCTCAAGCAGTATAAGCTCGACATGAACACGATCATCGGGTTCGTGGGCGCCGCCGACTTCTCCATCCCGGCCGGCAGCGTCGACCGCGGCGACCAGGAGCTCTCCCTGCGCGGCGGCGTCAGCTACAACACCGTCGAATCGCTCAAAAACATCCCCATCACCCTCCCCACCGGCCAGGTCATCCACCTGTCCGACGTGGCGAACGTCTACCAGGGCACCGAGGAGGCCGGCTCCATCAGCCGCTATAACGGCCATGAGACGGTCATGATCTCGATCACCAAGCGGCAGAGCGCCGGCACCGTCGACGTCTCCCGCGCGGTCATCGACACGATGAACAAGATCAACGACAGCAACATCGGCGTCGAGATGTCGGTCATCAACGACTCGAGCGAGCAGATCCTCGCTTCGATCAAGACGGTCATCCAGACGCTGATCGGCGCGGTCATCCTCTGCATGATCGTGCTCTTCCTCTTCTTCCGGGACTGGCGCGCCTCCCTCATCGTCGGAAGCTCGATCCCCGTCTCGGTGCTCACCACCCTCATCCTTATGAACATGATGGGCTTCTCCTTCAACGTCGTCTCCCTCGGAGGGCTCATTATCGGCGTCGGCATGATGGTCGACAACTCGATCGTCGTGCTCGAAAGCTGCTTCCAGCGGCAGGAGCGCCAGCTCACCCACCGGGAGGCCGCGCTCGAGGGCGCGAAGTTCGTCACCAGCTCGATCATCGCCTCGACGATCACCACCATCGTCGTCTTCCTGCCCATCAGCATCCTGAAGGGCCTGTCCGGACAGATGTTCCGCCAGCTGGGCTTCACAATCATCTTCTCGCTGACCGCGTCGCTCATCTCCGCGCTGACCATCGTCCCGCTCATGTTCTGCCGCCTCAAGCCGGTCGAGCGGGAGGGCAGGTTCGGCCTCTGGCTCAAAAAGGTGGAGGTCTCCTACGGCGGCTTCCTCAAAAAGACCTTCCGCCACAAGGCGCTGGTCGTCATCGTCTCCGTCGTGCTGCTCGTCGTTTCGGTCGGGATGGTCTTCTTCATCCCGATGCAGCTGATGCCCGACATCGACCAGGGCTCCATCTCGATCTCGGTCGACACCAAGCCGGGGCTCAAGCTCGCGGAGGTCGACAGGATCCTCACCGGCCTCGAAACGATGGTCGCCGAATGCCCCGACGTGGAACGCTATTCCCTGTCGAGCGGCGGCAGCTCGATGCTCTCGTCGGGCGGGGGCGGTTCGATCTCCGTCTATCTCCGGGGAGACCGTGAGAAGAGCACCAAGGAATGGGTCGACATCTGGCGCGCCCAGACCGCCAACACGATCGGCTACGACGTCGACGTGAGCGCCTCGAGCATGATGTCGATGATGGGCGGCGGCTCGAGCGTCGACGTGAATATCCAGGGCAACGACCTCGACACCCTGCGCGGCGTCTCCAGGCAGATCGAAGAGCAGCTGCGCGGGCGCGGCGAAGTCGTGCGCGTCACCTCGACCGTCTCCTCCGGCGACCCGCAGGCGGAGATCAAGGTCGACCCGATCAAGGCGACCGCCGTCGGGCTCACCCCCAAGCAGGTCATCGGCACCGTCTACAACATCATGGAGGGCAACTCCCCCGACACGCTGCGCGTCAACGGGCAGGAGTACGACATCCGCATCGAGTACCCCAAGGACCGCTACCAGACGGTCGCGGACCTGTCCGGGCTGATGCTCACCGCCCCCGGCGGGCGGCAGGTGCCGCTCCTGGACATCGCGACGATCGAGTACTCCAACGCGCCCCTCCAGATCGACCGCCAGAACAACCAGTACATCGTGACCGTCTCCGGCCAGCTCACCACCGCCGCCGAGAGGAACGCCGCGAAGATCACGCAGGAGGTCACCAAGTCGGTCGAGGGCATCCTGCCCACCGGCGTTTCGATCGCCACGAGCGACATGATGGAGAGCATGAACGAGGAGTTCTCCGCCCTCGGCGGGGCCATCCTCACCGCAATCCTGCTCGTCTTCATGGTCATGGCGATGCAGTTTGAATCCGCGCGCTTCTCGATCATCGTCATGATCTGCGTCCCCTTCTCCCTCATCGGCTCCTTTGGGCTGATGCTGCTGTCGGGCGTGACGATGAGCATGCCCTCGCTGATGGGCTTCCTGATGCTCGTCGGCACCGTCGTCAACAACGGTATCCTCTTCATCGATACCGCCAATAGCTACCGGGGCAGCATGGACGCCGAGACCGCGCTCATCTACGCGGGCCGCAGCCGCCTGCGCCCCATCCTGATGACCACGCTGACCACCGTCCTCTCGATGCTCCCGATGGCCCTTGCGATCGGCGAGAGCGCCGAGGCGATGCAGGGCATGGCAATCGTCATCATCGGCGGCCTGACCGCCTCCACCGTGCTGACGCTGCTGCTTCTGCCGACCTTCTACCTGCTCTTCCGGGGCAAACCCCGCAAGAACAACGACACCGACCCCGAGGCGGCGCTGAAGCCGCCCGCGAGCGATCTCTCCCCAGAGGAGCTTTCGCAGTTCTGACCCGCATTTCTGCGCATGAAAACGCCCGCCCCGCCTGCGCGGGGCGGGCGTTTCGCGTCCCTCCGCCCTTCCCCGCGAAGGCATATCCCATACGTGTCCGGAATAGATATTAGGGACAAGAGTATTGACGGGAAAGGACTGAAACATCCTATGGAGGACTATCAGGGACTGACCGGCCGACAGGCCGAAAAACTGCTCGCCGAGCACGGGGAAAACCGCATCCGCGCGGGCAAGAAAGCCGGTATGCTCAAAATCTTCGCGGGGCAGTTCCGCGACGCCATGATCATGATCCTGCTCGCGGCGACGGTCGTCTCGGCGCTGATGGGGGAATACACCGAGGCGCTCACCATCGTCGCGATCGTCTTTATCAACGCCCTGCTCGGCTTCTTCCAGGAGTACCGCACCGAGCGCACCCTCGAAAAGCTCGGCGAGCTCTCCGCGCCCTGGGCGGTCGTCGTGCGCGACGGGCAGGCCCGGAGCATCCCCGCCAGCGAGGTGGTCCCGCAGGACATCTTCTGCCTCAAGGCGGGCGACCGCGTCCCCGCCGACGGCTGCATCCTCGGGGGCGGCGGCATCCTCTGCGACGAATCGATGCTCAGCGGCGAATCCGCCGGCGTGGAAAAGTCCCCCGCCGCCGACCCCGCCGCCGCCAAAAAAAACCTCGTCTACATGGGCACCCTCGTCACCCAGGGCAAGGCGATCTGCCGCGCCTCCGCCACCGGCGCGGACACCGAAATGGGTAAGATCGCGGACATGCTCGGCGGCATCGAGGCGCAGCCCACCCCCCTCCAGAAGCGCCTCGCCCAGATGGGCAAGGTCATCGGCGTGGCCTGCCTCGTCATCTGCGGCGTCGTCGCCGTCACCGGCATCCTGCGCGGCGAGGACCCCTTCAATATGCTGCTCACCGGCATCTCGCTGGCCGTCGCCGCCATCCCCGAGGGCCTGCCCGCCGTCGTCACGATCGCGCTTGCCCTCTCGGTCGGGCGGATGGTCAAGCGGGGCGCCCTCATCCGGCGGCTGCACGCCGTCGAGACGCTCGGCTGCGCCAACGTCATCTGCTCGGATAAGACCGGGACCCTCACCGAGAACCGCATGACCGTCAAGGCGGTCCAGACCCTCGACTGCCGCCTGGAGGTGAGCGGCGCGGGCAACGAGAGCACCGGGCAGTTTACCCTCAACGGGCGCGTCGTCGAGCCCTGCGACTTCCCCTCCGCCGCCATGCTGCTCGACGTGGCGCTGCTCTGCAACAACGCCTCCGTCACCCCAAAGCGGGAGGGGCTGCGCGGGCTGGTGGGGCTCTCCAGGGGCGGCGAGCTCGAGGTGTTCGGAGAACCGACCGAGGCCGCCCTGCTCGTCATGGCCGCCAAGGCGGGGCTCTACCGGGAATCCCGTCCCTACGAGGTCGAGGGGGAGATCCCCTTCGACTCCACCCGCAAGATGATGTCCGTCATCGTCCGCCGGGAGGACGGCAGGCGGTTCCTCTTCACCAAGGGCGCGCCCGACATCCTCCAGAAGCGGTGCACCCGGTGCGCCACCAAATCCGGGATCGTCCCGCTCACCCCCGAGCTGCGCAGGCAGATCGCCGCCCAAAACGAGGCGATGGCGGGACGCGCGCTGCGCGTGCTCGGCTTCGCCTACCGGGAGGCCTCCTCCCCCGACGACCGCGGCGAGCAGGGGCTGATCTTCGCGGGGCTCGCCGGCATGCTCGACCCGCCCCGCAAAGAGGCCTACGGCGCGGTCGCCAAATGCCGCGAGGCGGGCATCCGGCCGGTCATGATCACCGGCGACCACGCCGTGACCGCCAAGGCGGTCGCCGCCGAGCTTTCGATCTACCAGCCGGGCGACCGGGTCGTCACCGGAAGCGAGCTCGACGGGATGAGCGACGAGGCGCTTGCCCGGGAAATCAAGCGCATCTCCGTCTTCGCACGGGTCACCCCCGCGCACAAACTGCGGATCGTGCGCGCCCTTAAAAAGCAGGGCAACGTCGTGGCGATGACGGGCGACGGAGTCAACGACGCGCCCGCCGTCAAGGAGGCGGACATCGGCGTTTCGATGGGCGTCACCGGCACCGACGTCACCAAGGAGGCGTCTTCGGTCATCCTGATGGACGACAACTTCGCCACGCTGGTGTCCGCCGTCGAGGAGGGCCGCGTCATCTACCGCAACATCCGCAAGTTCATCCGCTACCTCTTCTCCTGCAACATCGGCGAGGTCGTCACGATGTTCTTCGCCATGCTCATGGGCATGCCGGTTCCGCTGCTGCCCATCCAGATCCTGCTCGTGAACCTCGCCACCGACGGGCTGCCCGCCATCGCCCTCGGCCTCGAGCCCCCCGACAAGGACGTCATGCGCGAAAAACCCCGCCGCGCCGACGAATCGGTCTTCTCGAACGGGCTCGGCTTTACGATCGTCATCCGCGGGCTGCTGATCGGCATCTGCACCCTCGGGGTGTTCACCTCCCTCATCCGCTCCTGCGGCGACCTGCACACCGCCCGCACCGGCGCGCTGCTCGCGCTCGTCATGATGCAGCTCATCCACGTCTTCGAGTGCAAGAGCGAGACGAAGAGCATCTTCGCGATCAACCCCTTCAACAACCTCAAGCTTGTGGGCGCGGTGCTCAGCTCCGCCGTGATCATGTATTTCGCGATCTACAACCCCTTGCTGGCCCCAATGTTCCGCGCCGTCCCCCTCACCCTCTCCCAGCTCGTGACCGTCGCCTCCTACTGCGTCTTCGTCCCGATCGTGTCCGGCGTCATCCTCGGCGTCAAAAACCGCACCGCCCGGCACACGGTCGCCACCGCCAGCGAGCTTGCCTCCGCGCGGTAACGTCCAAAATGCCCCCCGCCGTCCGGCGGACGGCGGGGGGCTTTCCATACCCTATTTCAGCAGGAGCGGCGTGTGCGCGCGGCAGGCGAGCACCTCCTCCATCGTGGGCAGCGCGGGGATCGCGCCCGGGCGGGTGGTCGTCATCGAACCCGCCGCGTTGCCGAAGGAGAGGACGTCCTCCAGCTCCTCACGGGTGAGGCTCCGGATCTCCGCGAGGGACTTTCCGCAGAGGCGGTAGAGCACCGCCCCGAAGAAGGAATCCCCCGCGCCGTTGGTGTCGACCGTCCTGACGTCGAAGGTCGGCTGGCACCCGCACAGCTCCCCGAGCCGGAAGAACGCCCCCTTCGCGCCCAGCGAGACGAGCGCGAGGGACGCGCCCGCCTCCAGGAGCTTTTGGGAGCCGCGTTCGAGGTCGGTTTCGCCGGTGAGCAGCGTAAGCTCCTCGTCGGACACCTTCACGATGTCCGCGAGGGAGAGCCCCTCGCGCATCCACCGCTTCGCCTCGCCGGGGCTTTCCCACAGGAGCGGGCGGTAATTGGGGTCGTAGCTGACGACCGCGCCGGCCTCCTTCGCGGCGCGCACCGCCGCGAGGGTCGCCGAACGGCTTGGCTCGTCGGTGAGCGACACCGAGCCGAAATGCATGATCCGCGCCTGTCCGGTGAGCTCCCGCATCACCTCTCCGGGCGAGAGCATGATGTCCGCGCCCGGCTTGCGGTAGAAGCTGAAGGAGCGGTCTCCGTGCTCGTCGAGCTGGACGAAGGCGAGGGTGGTCGGGACCTCCCCCGTCATGACGAGCCCGGAGGTGTCGATCCCAAGGCCGTCGAGGGTATCCCGGAGGAACCGCCCGAAGCCGTCCTCCCCCACCTTGCCGATAAAAGCGGTCCTTCCGCCGAGGCGGGTGACCGCCGCGAGCACGTTCGCGGGCGCCCCGCCCGGGTTGCGCGCAAAGAGCGCCGCTCCGCGATCGCTCGTTCCAGCCGGGGTAAAATCGATCAGCAGTTCGCCGACCGCCACTACGTCGTACATATTCAGCCCTCCCGTCTTTTTCCACAGTATAGCATATCCGCTGCGGGAAGGGGAGATTTTCCTGCCTGTTTTTTCAAATTTCCGCGCCCGGGCGGTTGAGCCCGGGCGCAATCCATGATAAGATGGAAAAAAGGATATCCCCGCAAAGGAGGTTTTCACATGAAGCGTCATCTCGTCCGCGTCCTCGCCCTGGCCGCGGCTTTTCTGCTGACGGCCTGCGCCGCCCGCCTCCCCTCCCCGGAAGCGCGTCGGGCTCCTTCCACGGCGGAGTCCGCCGGTTCGGCCGCGCCGGAGGCGCCCGAACCCGCCCCGCCGCTCGCCGTCTCCCTCGGGGATCGGGCCGAGCTGGTGGAAGCGGGCGCGGAAGCGCCCGTCTTTCCGGTCTCCGACCCGGCGGAGCTGCCGCTTCTTCCCGGCGGGTACGCCGTCACCGTGACCGACGCAGGGGGCGGGACCGTCTTCGCGGGGGAGTCGGGGGAGCTTGGCGGTTTTCTGCCGGCGCAAAACGGCGGCTATGCCTACGAGGCCGCCGCCGGCGGGACCGTCTACCGCTTCACGGTCGACTGCGCGTTCCCGGTGCAGCTCTCGTTGAACGCCGCCGCGCGGCAGGGGGAGACGGTCGTCCTGCGCGCCCTCTACGCCGACGGCGTGGAGCTTTCCGCCGAAAGCGACCTCGGATTTTCGCCCCGCTTCTTCTTCGCCGGAGACGGAAGCCAGATCGCGCTGCTGCCGGTGCGCTACACCACCCCGGCGGGCGTTTACGGCCTCACCGTCACAGCGGAGGATGAGGTCCTCACCCGCGAGATCGTCGTCGAGCAGCGGGAATTCGAGGTGCAGTACCTCGAGATGGACGCCGCCACGGCGGAGGAGACGGCGCTCTCCGCCGCCGCCAACGCCGAATGGGAGGAGAAGGTCGAGCCGCTCAAGGCGGTCGCCGACCCGGTGCAGTACTGGGAGAACCCCTTCCTCCAGCCGGTCTCCGGCGAGATCACCACCCAGTTCGGCTGCATCCGCTACACCAACGGCGACCCGACCCCCTCCCGCCACGGGGGGATCGACATCGCCGCCAAAACGGGCACCGACGTGCTCGCCGCCAACAACGGCCGCGTGCTCTTCGCCGAGCGCATCCAGCTCACCGGCAACACGGTCGTCATCGAGCACGGCTACGGCCTCAAGAGCTTCTACTACCATATGGATTCTCTCTCCGTCTCCGCCGGCGACGCCGTCAAAAAGGGCGACAAGATCGGCGAGGTGGGCACCACCGGCTATTCGACCGGGCCGCACCTGCACTTCGCGCTGGCGGTGAACAACGTTTTCGTGAACCCGTGGACCGCCTTCGATTCCGGCGTCTGACGCAGCAAAAAAGCCCCCGGCCGCCGGCCGGGGGCTTTTTATTTTGGTTCCTAGTCCTTTTTCTTCTGGTTCTTTTCACGCAGTTTGTCGTTGGCGGCCAGCAGTCCCTGCGACACGTAGTCGAGCTGTTCGACCTCGTCGTAGCGGTCGACCAGGTCGCTCTGCTCCATCTCCTCGGGGGCCTCGCCCTTGGCGGGCTTGAAGACCAGCTTGAGCAGAATGGGCGTCAGCATCGCCGCGCAGACCACCATGATGATCACCGGGCCGAAGAAGGCGGGCGGCATGAGCCCCATCGCCATGCCCTTGTTGGCGACGATCAACGCGACCTCGCCGCGGCAGGCCATGCCGAAGCCGACCTGCACGCACTGGCGGTTGGTAAATCCGCAGAGCTTCGCGCCGAGCCCGCAGCCGATCAGCTTGGAGACGACCGCCACAAGCACCATCATCACCGCGAAGAGCACGATCGCCGCGTCCATCTTGGGCAGCACGACCTTGATGCCGATGCTCGCGAAGAAGATCGGGGTCAGCAGCAGGTAGGAGAGCGGGGAAAATTTCGATTCGATGTATTTTGCCTTGGGGGTGGTGGCGATGATCACACCCGCGGAAAAGGCGCCGATGATGTCCGCGACGCCGAAAAATTCCTCGGCGCAAAAGGCCATCACGAGGCAGAGGACAAAGGCCAGCAGGGGGAAACGGTGCAGGTCCTTGTCATGCATGACCTTGGTCATATACCAGCCGAGCAGCCTGCTGACGAGTACGCCGACCACACCCACGAAGACGAAAAAGGCGACGATCTTGACAAAGACGACCACCATGCTGACCTGCGCGCCCGCTAGGCCCGTCACGACGGTCAGCGCGATCAGGCCGAGGATGTCGTCGATGAGGGCGGCCGCTAAGATCGTGTTGCCCACCCTGGTGGAGAGCTTGCCGAGCTCCTTGAGAGTCTCGACCGTGATGCTGACCGAGGTGGCGGTCAGGATGACGCCGATGAAGATGTTCTGGAGCAGGACGCTTCCGGGGTGCGCGAATTCGCCCCGGTTGAAGAAGAAGGCCAGCCCCGCGCCCATCGCGAGCGGGACGAGCACGCCGCACAGCGCGACGACAAATCCCGCCTTCCCGGTCTTTTTCAGTTCCTGGATGTCGGTGCCCATACCGGCGGTAAACATGATGACGATGACGCCCAGTTCGGACACCTGCGCCAGAAAGTCGGTCGCCTGCAGGACGTTGAGCATCGCCGGGCCGAGGATCAGCCCCGCGAGCAGAGCGCCGACGACCTGGGGCATCTGGTAGCGTTTCGTCAGGAGCCCCAGAACCTTCGTGCTCACCAGAATAAGCGCGATGTCCATCAGAAATTTGTATGACATTCGATTCTCCTCTTTCCTTTCCCGTTTTCTCACACTTTTTTCACAGTTATTTATTATAGACCTTTCGGCGTAATTCGCAAGTTCTTTTAATGATTTTTGTGCAATATTACCTCTGCTTTTTCCGTATCCGCCACGCTGAAAGCCGCCGTGCGGCCGGTTTTTGGCGGATACGACAAGGACGCCCGGACCGCGTAAACGGTCCGGGCGTCCGGTTTCTCCTATTTTGCGGGGGCGGCCTCCTTCGGGAGGACCTTCCCCGACCGCACCAGCTCCACGAAGACGGGCGTGAGCTTGGGGTCGAACTGGGTGCCCGCCCCGCGTTCGATCTCCGCGATCGCGAACTCCACCGGCATCGCCGGCTTGTAGGAGCGCGCGGTCGTCATCGCGTCGAAGGCGTCCGCGATCGCCAGGCAGCGCGCGGACAGCGGGATGTCCTCCCCCGCGATCCGCCGCGGGTAGCCCTTGCCGTCCCACCGCTCGTGGTGGCCGATTGCGGCCGGGATCACGTAGTCGAGCGAGGGCAGGTGGCGGATCATCGCCACCGAGTTCTCCACATGCTTCTGCATGATGCTGTATTCCTCGGGGGTCAGCCGCCCCGGCTTGGTCAGGATGTGCTCGGGGATGCCGATCTTGCCGATGTCGTGCAGCAGCGCGGCCTCGTAGATGATCTTGACATGGTCGGCGTTCAGCCCGATCGCCCGCGCGAGCGCGGTGGAGTACTCCGCCACGTTCTGCGAGTGGTTGAAGGTGTAGTGGTCCTTGGCGTCGATCGCGGCGGTCAGCGCGAAGATGGTCGGCGCGTATTCCTCGTAGCGCCCGCCCTCGATGAGCGGGGACTCCATCGGCGCCTGGGAGAGGGGCGACTCGAGCGAATAGGCGATGATCTTGTTCTTGCCGCTGCGCTTGGCGTTGTAGACCGCCATGTCGGCGTTGCTGATGAGCTGCGCGAGGTTGGAGGCCGCGTAGGGGTAGACGCACACGCCGCCGCTGAGGGTGATGACCTTGAGGCTCTCCCCCTCCACGCCGCGGTTCATGTTGGCGATCTGTCCCTTGATGTCGGCCGCGAGGTTGAGCGCCTTCATCGTGTCGAAGAAGGGCAGGATGAGCGCGAACTCCTTCCCCCCGTACCGCGCAGCGGAGCCGTTGCTCCCCAGCGTCGTGGAGATGATCCGCGCCACATGCTGGAGCGCCGCGTCCCCCTCGCGGTTGCCGTAGAGCTGGTTGAAGAGCTTAAAGTCGTCGAGGTTGAGGATGACGAGCGCGATCGAGTGGTTCTTGCACCGCTCGAACTCCTCCCCCAGCTTCTCGTAGAAGGACTTCCGGTTGAGCAGGCCGGTCAGCGGATCGATGCGCGACTCGTCGTACGCCTTCTTGTAGAGGTTCGCGTTTTTGATCGCGATCGACGCCACCGACTGCACCGATTCGAGGAAGGCGATGTCGTCGAAGGAGTAACCGCCCTTTTTGGGCTTGGTGGAGAGCAGCAGGATGCCCACGAGGTCGCTGTCGCTCTTGAGCGGCACAATGCACTCGATGTGCATGTTCGCCAGCATCTGCTTCTCCGACTCCCACATCGATTTATAGAGCACGCTGCGCTGAAAGTCCCGGAGCATCAGGCAGCCGTCGTGCTCCTGGAACCACTGGATGCAGGGGTTGGCCGCCTGGAGGGAAAAGGATTTCACGTCGAGCGGGCTGGCCGAATAGGCGGTGCGGTAGGTCTCGCCGCCGCTGTCCTCGAGGCAGACATAGACCTTCTCGACCGAGACGGTGTCCTTGACCACCTCGACCAGTTCGCGCAGGATCTCGTCGAGGTTGAGGCTCTTTGACGCGCGCAGGCTGAACTCCTTGAGATGCTGCGCGCGCACCTGCGTATCCCGCACGAAGAGGTTGTCCATCACCCGGTAGAGGAGCTTGTAGGAGGCGAGGATGATCCCCGCGAAGAGGATCGCGATGATCAGCGTCTGGTAGCCCCGGACCTGCGGGAAATAGTCGAGAATCATCCGCTCGAGCGGGCCCGCCCAGTAGGCGAAGAGCACCGACACGAGCACCGCGCTGGCCGCGAGCATCGTGCCGCGCGAGACGAGCAGCGTCAGCCTGAAGAGCCGCTTGCGGTAGAGGGCGTAGAACATGTAGCCCGCGTTGATGATGCCCGACAGGGTGTCCCACGGGAAGATGTTGCCCGGCACGATCGACAGGACGTTGCCCAGAAAGAGAAAGCAGATGCCCACCACGATCGGGCGGGTCCAGGCGGAGGTGAGCTCCCGCGACTTGAAGAGCATCACCGCCGACGAGAGGATGATGAAGAAAAAGAGCACGCAGGGGATGGCGATTTCCCAGCCGGTATCGTAGCGGAAAACGCCCGTCCCGTTGCCGAGGTCGATGAAGACGGGCCGCTTGAGGAAGACCTCGAAGTGGGTCAGCACGAGGGTGGCGGCGGTCAGGCCCGTCCACAGCCGCTTTAAGAAGAGGCCCTTCGCGTCGACAAAGTTGAAGATGAAATTGTAGAGGAGCAGCGGGATGCAGAAGAGGCTGAGGATCGAGACCTCGTACCACAGCTCAAAGCCGGGGTAGAACTGCAGCCGCATGAGCATCGATCCGGCCGTCCAGAGCAGGTAGCAGCCCAGCAGGTTCATGAAGGAGCGGATGAGCCGGTTCTTTTTGGCGGCGGCCAGCGCGAGCAGCAGGATGGTGTAGCAGCAGACACCCGCGATCGGGACATAGAGGAACGGAATCTGGATCATGGCGTCACGACTCCCCTTTCCAGCGGATAGTCCCGCTCCTGGAAACGCAGCAGCTCGGAGATGCGGAAGCTCGACTCGTTGATCCGGCGGACCTCCTGCCCGGTCGCCCGGCGGAAGGCGTCGAAGGTGCCGGTACGCAGGATGGTGATCTGCAGCGGCTCGATGCCGAGCATCTTTTTCAGGTCGTTGTAGTCGTTGTCAAAGTACTTGAAGTAGACGCTCAGATGCTCGCGGAGCAGCTGCTTGCTCACCGCCATCACCTCGAGCGACCCGGAGGCGATCTCGAGGTAGAGGTGCAGGTAGGGGCGGTTGTCCGCGCTGTACTCCTTGCGCGCCGCCCAGTCGTGGATGCCCAGCCCCGACAGGCGCACCACGTCGGAGATCGTGTCCTCGGTGATGCGGGTGAAGCCGCCGATGTCGATGACGGTGGGGATCCGGTCCACGAAGGTGAAGCGCGGCAGGCGCGCCCCCTCCTGCTCGCCGCCCGTGCTGAGGCACCGGAAGACGTCCCCCACCCGGTAGCGGACGAACGCGCCCCCCTTGAGCACCGTGATGACCACCTCGTAATTCTGGTTGGCGGTCAGCTCGTCCATCAGGCAGGTCTTGGGCTGGTAGGTCCGGTCGTCAAGATTTTTATACATCTCTCCCTCCGGAATGAACTCATAAAAGCAGTTGTCAGGGAAAAAGACGAGGCCGTTGCGCGCCCACGTCTCGGTCGCCATCAGCGTCGGCTCGGTGCCCGCGTAAATCTCCATCGGACGCACCCCCCACGCCTCCTCGAGCGAGGGCTTGTAGTAGCTTGTGTCGGTGCCCGCGCAGATGAGCGCCTTGAGGCGGAAGATGTCCTTCGGCTGCACGGTGCGGCCGTCCCGCTTCGCGCGGTAGGAGGCCGCGAGGTAGCGGCAGACCATGGCGGGGGAATACTGGAACAGGTTCTTTTTCGATTTCCCGCCCCCCGCGGTGAAGCTCGTGGTGATATAGCTGATGACGCTGCTCAACCCGAAAAAGAGGTCGAGTCCGTTTTGCAGGCCGAGCGCGAAGCCCTTTTTGTTGCGCTCGCCGAACGACATCCTCACCGCCTCGTCCACCGGCGGCAAAAACCGCAGGGGCAGCTCCTCGTCGAGCATCAGCGGGAACAGTCCCGTCACATAGGGCAGCGGCGCCAGCCCGTAGAGGGTCCGGTCGCAGGGCGCGATGGAAAACTGGCCGGGGCGCTTGCTGGTGGCCAGCATGAGCGCCGCCACCATGTTGCGCTTGAAGACGTCGAGCATTCCGCGCGTATAGGGCGCGAGCTTGATCGGGTGCTTGCCGCCCTCCCAGGTGGTCTGGATCCAGACCACCGGCTCGGCGGGCAGCATTTCGCTGCGCTTTTGCAGCAGGACGTCGGCGTAGTCCTCGAAGGTCGTCAGCGGAACCGCGCGGCGGAACTCCTCGACCGTCCGGGGCCTGCCGCCGTCGAGGAGCTTTTTGCCAAGCGCGCTCGCGCTCCACAGCCCGATCTGCTCCTCCATCAGCCTTCTCTGGATCTGCATGTAGCCGCCGATATCCAGGTCCAGGAATCCGCAGTACTCCTGCCAGAGATCGTCGTACTGCTGGTTCCTGAGCTTCTCCTCAAAGTTCACGCCCATGCTCCTCTCCTGCCTTTATCGTTGCCGCGCAGCGCCGCATGCTGGCGCGGTTCGGGATCAAAAAGGGGGTGGTCTTCCGGTATTCGCCGTAGTTGCCGAAGGTGCGCGGGAAGATGTAAAGGTCCTGCAGCACGATATATCCCACGTTGAGCAGGCTGAAGAGGACCCACGCCCAAAAGAGCGCGTCTGAGCCCCGCACCAGCCAGCAGCAGAGGTAAAACAGGATGAACCAGAGCACCCCCGGGTGCCGGCAGAGGGCGTAGACCCCGCGGTCGTACGCGCGGCGCTCGGCGGCCTCCTCCAGATAGGTCTGCTGGAAGGGAAGCGCGAAAAAGAGGGAGTAGACGAGCAGGAGGAGGAACAGAGCGCACAAAAAACCGGCCAACCCGCGCAGCGGCGCGGGGAGCAGGAAACGTGGGCGCGCGGTGATGAGCAGCGCCGCCGTGGAACCCGCCAGCAGCAGGCACCCGGCAAAAAAACAGGGCCGCAGCGCGCGCACTCCCCAGTTGACGCTGTTCAGATCGCCGAGCACGAAAAGCAGGAAACTCAGGCATCCCAGCAGTAGGATCATCAAATCGGTTTTCTCCTGTCACATTGTCACAGTTTGTCCATAAGTTGGTAAATTTAATTATAATATATTTTCCATTTTTCTGCAATATGCGACATTTGAATCTGGTAATATCCAACAAATGTCATGTCAATTTTTGACACCCTGTTGTAAGGTTTCCCTTTAGCGAAAAAATCGTGGTTGACAAATCCTTCCCGCCGCTGTATAATCTCTCTAAATCAAACGAACGGCAAACCGACGACCGAGAAGAGTAGGCGCGTTCGCCATCCCCACAGAGAGCCGCAGGCGGTGCGATTGCGGCGGGAGGGCCCGGGCTGAATGGACTCGCGAGGGCGGGACGAAAGGGATTTCCCGAGTAGTGCCCGACGGGATCTTCACCCGTTATCCAGGAAGCGCATATGTCAGTATGCGGAATGAGCGGGCGTTTCGACGCCAATTTGGGTGGTACCGCAGAAGCCAAGGCTTTTGTCCCAGCAGTCGCTGGGGCAAAAGCCTTTTTTGTTTGCCCGTTTGTTTGCAAATCCAACATCTGAAAGGAGCACCCGCCATGAAATCGAACAACGTGCCGCACAGGATCTATCTCTCCGAGGACCAGATTCCCCGCCAGTGGTACAACCTGCGCGCCGATATGAAGGAACAGCCCGACCCGATGCTCAATCCCGCGACGATGCGGCCGGTCACCGAGGCCGACCTGCGCCCCGTCTTCTGCGACGAGCTGGCGCACCAGGAGCTCGACGCCGTGACCCGCTACGTCGACATTCCCGAAGAGATCCGCGAGTTCTATAAAATGTACCGCCCCTCCCCGCTCATCCGCGCCTACAGTCTGGAGCGCGCGCTGGGCACCCCGGCGAAGATCTACTACAAGTTCGAGGGCAACAACACCTCCGGCAGCCACAAGCTCAACTCCGCCGTGGCGCAGGCCTACTACGCCAAGCGGCAGGGGCTCAGGGGGCTTACCACCGAGACGGGCGCCGGCCAGTGGGGCACCGCGCTCGCCGAGGCGTGCTCCTATTTCGGGCTGCCGCTGACCGTCTACATGGTTAAGGTCTCCTACAACCAGAAGCCCTTCCGCAAGGCGGTCATCCAGACCTTCGGCGCGGACGTGGTCGCCAGCCCGAGCGATACCACCGAGGCCGGGCGCCGCATCCTCGCCGCCGACCCCGAAACGGGCGGAAGCCTCGGCTGCGCCATCTCCGAGGCGGTCGAAAAGGCCGTCTCCACCGAGGGGTACCGCTATGTGCTCGGCTCGGTGCTCAACCAGGTGCTGCTCCACCAGTCGGTCATCGGCCTTGAGAGCAAGACCGCGATGGAGATGATCGGCGAGTATCCCGACGTGATCATCGGCTGCGCGGGCGGCGGCTCCAACCTCGGCGGCCTCATCGCCCCCTTCATGCAGGATAAGCTGACCGGCAGAGCCGACCCCCGCATCGTCGCGGTCGAGCCCGCCTCCTGCCCCTCCCTCACCCGCGGGCGGTACGCCTACGACTTCTGCGACACCGGCCGGATCACCCCGCTCGCCCGCATGTACACCCTCGGCTGCGGCTTCATCCCCTCCGCCAACCACGCGGGCGGGCTGCGTTACCACGGCATGTCCCCCATCCTCTCCAAGCTCTACCACGACGGCTACATGGAGGCCGTGTCGGTCGAGCAGACCAAGGTGTTCGAGGCCGCCGTCTTCTTCGCCAAGCAGGAGACCATCCTCCCCGCCCCCGAGAGCGCGCACGCCATCCGCGCCGCGATCGACGAGGCGCTGCGCTGCAAGGAGACGGGCGAGGAAAAGACCATCCTCTTCGGCCTCACGGGCACCGGCTACTTCGACATGACCGCCTATTCCGCCTTCCACGACGGCGTCATGAGCGACTACATCCCCACCGACGCCGACCTGCAGAAGGGCTTCGACGGACTTCCCGCCATCCCCGGCGTCCGGTAAGCACCCAAAATAAAAGCGGCGCGCCGTCCGGATGGACGGTGCGCCGCTTTACATTCTGATTCTCATTTGGACGACCGCTGCCGGTCGATCTCATCGGCGAGGTTGCGTCGCATCCGGGCCACGAGGGCGGAGGCCTGCGCGATCTCCTCCCCGCTCAGTCCGCGGTAGAGCACCCCGTGCAGCTCGTCGATGACCGCCTCCACCTGCGGGCGCAGCGCGAGCGCCCGCCCGGTGGGATAGAGGTGGTTGATCCGCCGGTCGTCGGGGTCGGTTTCCCGGCGCAGGAGCCCCGCGTCCTCCAGCGACTTCGCCACGCGGGCGGTTGTTCCCTTGTCAAACCCCCGCCCCACCGACAGCGCGTCCTGCGTCGTGCCGGGCATCTGGTAGACCTGCATCAGCACCGGGAGCTGCCCCACCTCGACCCCCAGCGGAGCGAGCCGGCAGGCGAAGAACCGCTGCCCGTAACGGTAGAGGATGGAGATATCCCGGTTGAGGCGCACCTTTTTCATGCCGCGCCTCCCTCCGCCTCCTCCTGCGCCTTGAGCTCACGGAGGACGGTGAAGCCGATCTGCACCGAGAGCAGGAAGGTGGCCAGATCGGAGAGCGGCTGGCTGAGCTGTACGCCGAGCACCCCGAAGAGCGGCGGCAGGACGAGGATGAGCGGCAGGAAGAAGAGCCCCTGCCGCGCCATGGCGAGGACGGTCGCCTTGGCGGCCTTGCCGATCGTCTGGCAGAGCATGTTGTTGATGATCACCCAGGACATGAGCGGGAAGGCCACGCACTGGAAGCGCAGCGCCCGCGCGCCGATCTCGACGACGAGCGCGTCCTCCCCGCGGAAGACCGCGATGATCCCGGGGGCGAAGATGAACCCGGCCACCGCCAGCACCGTCAGCACGACGACCGACACGCGCACGCAGAACCAGAAGCCCTCGCGGACCCGCTTATAGAGCCTGGCGCCGTAATTGAAGCCGCACACCGGCTGGAAGCCCTGTCCGAAGCCGATGAGCGCGGAGGAAGCGAACATGTTGACGCGGGAGACGATCGACATCGCGGCGATCGCCGCGTCGCCATAGGGGCCTGCGGCGAGGTTGAGGCAGATGGTGGCGACGCTCGCCAGCCCCTGCCGCCAGAGGGAGGGCAGGCCGCCCCGCAGGATTTCGCGGTAAAGCTCCCAGCGGGGGGTGAAGTCCCGGAAATGGATGCGGATGTTCCCGCCCCGCGTACAGCCGACCAGCAGGATGCAGAAGCTCACAAACTGGCTGATGACCGTCGCGATCGCCGCCCCGGCGATGCCCATGTGGAAGACGAAAATAAACAGCGGATCCAGCGCGATGTTGAGGATGCCGCCCGCCGCGATGCCGACCATCGCGTAGGAGGCGCTGCCCTGGAAGCGCAGCTGGTTATTGAGGACGAGCGACGCGGTCATGTAGGACGCGCCGAGCAGGATGTACCGCGCGTAATCCCGCGCGTAGGGCAGGATCGTCTCGGTCGCGCCGAGCAGCCGCACGAGCGGGTCGAGGAAGATAAGGCCGAAGAGGGTGATGAGTCCGCCCACGATCAGCGCCGAGAAAAAACCGGTCGCGGACATGCGCGAGGCGTCCCGGAAATCCTGGCCGCCGAGGCTGCGGGCGATGTAGTTGCCCGAGCCCTGCCCGAACATGAACCCGATCGCCTGGATGACCGCCATCAGCGAAAAGACGACGCCCACCGCGCCGGTCGCGCTGGTGCCGATCCGGCCGACGAAAAAGGTGTCCGCCATGTTGTAGACCGAGGTGATCATCATGCTGATGATCGTGGGGACCGCCAGCGTCGTGATGAGCCGCGGAATGGGCGTCTGGGTCATTCTGGCGAATTTGTCCGCCTGATTCTGGTCGCTGTGCACGAAACCGCTTCCTTTCTTTCCCTCCCATTATATCAGGCGGAAAAATAGTTGTCAACGCAACCTTTCTGCCAGAAAAAGGAGGCCCGTCCCCCGAATTCCCCGCGGAAAAATTTCCGAAAAGGGATTGACAACGCGCTCCCATCCTGCTAGAATGGCCGTTATAAAAGCAACGGCGCTTTTACCACACGTTGGGAAGCGCCGTCTTTTTTTATAACTGCCAAAGACGATGACGGGAAGAGTAGCCCCGACGCCGCGTCACAGAGAGCCGGGAAAAGGTGGGAGCCCGGTACAAGGCACGGGAGGAAGAACATCCCCGAGTTTCCGACCGAACGCATTTTGCCGGTAGGCTCGGACGCCGGGCGGCGCGTTACAGCCGCAAGCCATAGGTGAAAGAGTGGGGCGCCCCCGGCGCCCTATTTGGGTGGTACCGCGGAAGGAGCGCCTTTCGTCCCAAAATGAGGGACGAAGGGCGCTCCTTTTTCGTCCGATCTTTGGAGGGATCGCTATGAAACGAACCGATTACTGCGGCGCGCTGCGGGAAGCCGACGTGGGCCGCGCCGCCGTCGTCATGGGCTGGGCGCAGAACAAGCGCGACATGGGCGGCGTCATCTTCATCGACCTGCGGGACCGCGAGGGAACGCTCCAGGTGGTGTTCGACGCGCAGAACCTTTCGCGGGAGGACTTTGCCGCGGCGGAGGGCCTGCGGGTCGAATCGGTGGTCGCGGTGCGGGGGGAGCTGCGTCCGCGCAGCGAGGAGACCCGCAACCCCCGGCTCGCCACCGGCGCCTTCGAGCTCTGCGCGCGCGGGATGGAGGTGCTTTCCGAGGCGCGGCCCCTGCCCTTCCCGCTCGAGGACGCGGCGGGCGTGCGGGAGGAGGTGCGGCTGCGCTACCGCTTCCTCGACCTGCGCCGCCCGGGGCTGCTCGAAAACCTGCGCTTTCGCGCACGGGTCGCGCGCCTCGTGAGCGACTTCCTCGAAAGCGAGGGGTTCCTCGCGGTGGAGACGCCGATGCTCACCAAATCCACACCCGAGGGGGCGCGCGACTACCTCGTGCCCAGCCGGGTGCACCAGGGGGAATTCTACGCGCTGCCCCAGTCGCCGCAGATCTTTAAGCAGCTCCTGATGGTCGCCGGCATCGACAGATACTATCAGATCGCGCGGTGCTTCCGCGACGAGGACCTGCGCGCCGACCGCCAGCCCGAGTTCACGCAGGTGGATATGGAGCTCTCCTTCGTCGACCAGGAGGATATCCTGCGGCACCTCGAGCGAATGTTCCGGCACCTCTTCCGGGAGGCGCTGGGGATTGAGCTCCCCGCCCCCTTCCTCCGCCTCACCTGGCGGGAGGCGATGGACCGCTACGGCTCCGACAAGCCCGATCTGCGCTTCGGGCTGCCGATCGCCGACGTGACCGAGCTTGCGCGCGGCTGCGGCTTTTCGGTCTTCCGCAAGGCCGTGGAGGCGGGCGGCGTGGTGCGCGCCCTCAACGTCAAGGGACGCTGCGATTTTTCCCGCGGCACGATCGAAGAGCTCACCAAAAAGGCCCTCGCCTACGGCGCCGGGGGGATGGCGTGGATCGCCCTCCGGGAGGACGGAGAGCCCTACTCCGTCCTGACAAAATACTTCTCCAAGGCAGACTTTGCCGCGCTGCTCGACGCGGTGGACGGCAGGCCGGGCGACTTCATCCTCTTCTGCGCCGACCGCTTCTCCACCGTCTGCCGCACCCTCGGCGGCCTGCGGCTCGATCTCGCTGACCTGCTCGGCCTGCGCAGGAACCCCGGGGATTACAAATTCTGCTTCGTCACCGACTTCCCCCAGTTCGAGTATTCCGAGGAGGAGGGCCGCTACGTCGCGACCCACCACCCCTTTACGATGCCCTATCCCGAGGACCTCCCCTACCTGCTCACCGACCCCGCCCGGGTACGCGCGCAGGCCTACGATGTGGTGCTCAACGGCGTCGAGCTCGGAAGCGGCAGCATCCGCATCCACAGCCGCGACGTTCAGAAACGAATGTTTGAGGCGCTCGGTTTCTCCGACGGGCAGATCGGGGAACGGTTCGGCTTTCTGGTCAACGCCTTCCAGTACGGCACCCCGCCTCACGGCGGCTTCGCGTTCGGGCTCGATCGGCTGGTCATGCAGATGCTCGGGGCCCCCTCCCTGCGCGACGTGATCGCCTTCCCCAAGATGAAGGATGCCCGCTGCCCACTCACCGGCGCGCCGGGCCCCGTCGACCCCGCGCAACTCGATGCGCTCGGGCTGGCCGGGCTCCTCCGGGAGGGCGTGGGCGTCCCCGCCAAGGCGCGGCGCAGCCAGGCCCGCGTCGACGTGGACGCGGCGGCAAACCTCGCCCGCCTGCGGGTCGCGCCAGAGGAGCGGGAGGCGCTCGAACGGCAGATGGCTGAGCTCGTCGCCTTTGCCGGCCAGCTCGCGGAGGCGGACACCGAGGGGGTCCCGCCCGCCGGCCATGTGGTGCCGCTGGAAAACGTCTTCCGGCCGGACAGGGCCGGAACGCCCCTGCCGCGCGCGGACCTGCTCGCGGGCGCGCCCGAGACCTGGGACGGATGCTTCTTCGTCCCGCAGGTCGTGGAATGAGGAGGGAATGAAATGAAAGACCGGCAGATCACGCGGCTGAGCGCCGCAAAGCTTTCCGCGCTGCTCCAGAGGCGGGAGCTCTCCGCCGTCGAGGCGGCGGAGGCCTACCTCTCCGAGATCGAATCCCGCGACCCGGAGATCGGGGCCTACCTGGCCGTGACGGCGGACACGGCGCGCGCCCGCGCCGCTGCGGTGGACGCGGCGCGCCTGCGGGGTGAGGAGCTCCCGCCGCTGGCGGGCGTTCCGGTGGCGCTCAAGGACAACATCTGCACCCGCTTCGCGCCCACCACCTGCGCCTCCCGGATGCTCGAGGGCTTCACCCCGCCCTACGACGCGCACGTCGTCGAACGGCTGGAGGCCGGGCGGATGGTACCGCTCGGCAAGTGCAACATGGATGAATTCGCGATGGGCTCGACCACCGAGAGCTCCTTCTTCCAGATCACCCGCAACCCCGCGGACCCCTCCCGCGTGCCGGGCGGCAGCTCGGGCGGCTCGGCGGCGGCGGTCGCCGCCTGTGAGGCCCCCTGCGCGCTCGGCTCGGACACGGGCGGCTCCATCCGCCAGCCCGCCGCCTTCTGCGGCGTGGTCGGCATGAAGCCGACCTACGGCGCCGTCTCCCGCTATGGGCTCGTCGCCTTCGCCTCCTCCCTCGACCAGATCGGGCCGCTCACCCGGACGGTGCGGGACTCCGCGCTGCTGCTCGACGTGATCGCCGGGCACGACCCGCGCGACGCGACCAGCCTCGCGCGGGAGTGGGGGAGCTTCGGCTCCCAACTCGGCCGGGAGGCCGGGGGGCTGCGCGCCGCGCTCCCCGCGGAATTCTTCGGCGAGGGGATCGCCCCCGAGGTCTCCGCCGCCGTCAAGGCCGCCGCCGCGCGGTACGAGCGTCTCGGCGTGCGGGTGGAGGAGGTCTCGCTGCCCACCCTGCGCCATGCCCTGCCCGCCTACTACGTGCTCTCCTCCGCCGAGGCGTCCTCCAACCTCGCCCGGTTCGACGGGGTGCGCTGCGGCTTTCGCGCCGAGGGTTGCCGCGACATCGGCGAGCTCTACCGGGAGAGCCGCAGTCAGGGATTCGGCGCGGAAGTCAAACGGCGCATCCTGCTCGGCAGCTTTGTGCTGAGCGCGGGGTATTACGACGCCTACTATAAGAAGGCGCTCGAGGTGCGCACCCTCGTCCAGCGGGATTTCGCGCGCGTCTTCGAGCGGTTCGACTTCCTGCTGGCCCCCGTCGCGCCCACCACGGCCTGCCGGCTCGGGGAAAAGCGGAACAGCCCGCTTGAGATGTACATGGGCGACGTGTGCACGGTGCCGGTCAACATCGCCGGTCTGCCCGCGCTGTCGATGCCCTGCGGGACCGGCGCGCGGGGGCTTCCCATCGGGATGCAGCTGATCGGGAGGCCGTTTTCCGAACAGCTCCTCTACCGCGCCGCCTACGCCTATGAACAGAGCGAGGGAGGGAAACAGCCATGAGCGCGCGCGATCGATATGAGATGGTCATCGGGCTCGAGGTCCACTGCGAGCTCAAAACCGCGTCCAAGATCTTCTGCTCCTGCCCCACCGCCTTCGGCGCGGAGCCGAACACCCAGTGCTGCCCCGTCTGCACCGGTATGCCGGGCGCGCTGCCCGTGCTCAACCGGCAGGCGGTCGCATACGCCGTCAAGGCGGGGCTCGCCACAAACTGCCGCATCGCTTCCCACTCCCGGCAGGACCGCAAGAACTACTTCTATCCCGACCTGCCCAAGGGCTACCAGATCTCACAGCTCGACCAGCCTCTCTGTGAAAACGGCTTTCTTGAGATCGAGACGGAGGCCGGCTCCAAGCGGATCGGCATCACCCGCATCCACATCGAGGAGGACGCGGGCAAGCTCGTGCACATCGAGGGGCAGGGCACCCTCGTCGACTGCAACCGCTGCGGGGTGCCGCTCATCGAGATCGTCTCGGAGCCCGACCTGCGCTCGGCGGAGGAGGCCAAGGCCTATCTGCGCAAGCTGCGCGCCGTCCTGCTCTACACCAGCGTCTCCGACTGTCGGATGAACGAGGGCTCGATGCGCTGCGACGTCAACCTCTCGGTGCGCAGGAGGGGGGAGGAAACCCTCGGCACCCGCACCGAGATGAAGAACCTCAACAGCTTCCAGTTCATCTCCAGGGCGATCGCATTTGAATTCGCGCGGCAGGTGGACGCGCTCGAGGCAGGGGAACCGGTCGTGCAGGAGACCCGCCGGTTCGACCAGGCGTCCGGCAGGACCCTTCCGATGCGCCGCAAGGAGGACGCCGACGACTACCGCTACTTTCCCGACCCCGACCTGCCGCCCATCGCCGTCTCCCGGGAGGAGCTCGACGCGCTGCGCGGGGAGATCCCGGCGCTGCCCGACGAGCGCAAGCGCAGGTACGTCGGGAGCTGGGGGCTCACCCCCTTTGCCGCCGAGCTGCTCACCCTCCGCAGGGAGGCGGCCGACTACTTCGAGGAAACCGCCGCGCTCACCCGCTTTCCCGCGCTCGCGGCGAACCTCATCCAGAGCGCCGCGGTCCCCCTGCTCGGGCCAGACGGCGGAAGCATCCCCCTGCCTCCCGCGCACATGGCCCAAATCGCCGACCTGCTCGGGGAGGGCGGGATCAACAGCGGCACCGCCCGCCGCCTCGTCCGTGAGCTGTGGGACACCGGCCGCGACCCACTCGAAACGGTGCGCGCGGAGGGGCTCGGACAGCTCAGCGACCGGGAGGCGCTCACCGTGCTGGCGCGCGAGGCGCTCGTCGAACTTCCCCGCGCCGCCGGCGACTACCGGAACGGCAGGACCGCCGCGCTCCAGTCCCTCGTCGGACGGGTGATGCGGAAGACGGCGGGGCGCGGCAACCCCGCCCTGCTTCAGGAGATCTTCCGCTCCCTGCTCGCATGAATGGCAAAAAAGCGGGGCCCGTTCCGCATCCGGAACGGGCCCCGCGGATATTTTGCTCAGAGGTTTTCAAACGCCTTTTCGATCTCCTTGTCGCGGAGCACCTTGAGGGCGCCGTGGATGACCGCGCCCTGGTCGATGGTGACCAGCTCGGAGGTAACGTCGCCCAGCAGCATGGCGTTCTGGTTGAAGACCGCCGCCTCCCGCGTCGTGACGTTGCCCTTGACGCGGCCGTTGATCGTGGCGCGCGCCGCGCCGATATCCCCGACCAGCACCGACTCCCCGTCCATCGTCAGGATGGCGGAGGCCGTGACGTTGCCCTGCACCCGGCAGGCCACCATCTCGATGTTGTTGCCCTGGACGTTCCCGGTCACCTGCCCGCAGATGCGGACGTTGCCCTTCGCGTCGATATCCCCCTTCATCTCGCCGAGCATTTCGACATGCCCGTCCGACGAGATCGTGCCGGTGATCGACGTGCCCGCCGAAACGGTCGTCTTCTGCATCCCCTTGGCGGCGGGCGCCGGGCTCGCCGCGGGTTCCTCCGCCGCGGGCTCCTCCACGGCCGGGGCCTGGCGGCGGTCCTTTTTGCCGCCCTCGTTCACCGCCAGCATGCTGAACCCGCCGAAGGCCGACAGGGCCACCGGGGCGATCAGGCCGATGCCAAACAGGCTTTTCAGGGTCGCCAGCATCCGTTTTACACTCATGTTAACCATCCTCTCGTTTCCATTCTCAAACCCATGCCGGACAAGACCACCTCCGGCCGGTGGAAAACGCCCACGCGCGCCAGCCGCGGGCCGCTACCGCGAGCCCGGCGCACCTTGATCAAATGTAACTTCATTATAGAATACTTTCCAAATTGTTGCAAGATGTTTAGAAATTTTTACCTATATTCATGCAACTTTTTCTGTTACCAGCCTAAAATTGTGAAGTTCGTCTTCCGGAAAGATCGATTTAACCGAACATTTTAGATATTTCGCGGAATTATTTTTGATCGAGTCGATCGGCGTTTTTTTAGTTTTGTGACTGAAAAAGGGAAGTTTTTGAGCCTTCCGGCCCCAAAAGACGCCCCGTCCGCCCTTTTGAGGACCGTCCCGCAGGCCGCCGCCCTCCGCCCGGCCGCCAAAACCGGCGCGGACGCGGCGGCACGGAAAATCCTCCTCCCGCCCGGCAAAACGCTCCGCCGTGACCTCCGGGTCCTTTTTCCATCTTGCGTCCCCCGCCGGCGGGAGGTATACTGAATTCAAATCGGATTGGATTGGGGGAACCGGAATGAAAAAGAGCGTTGCCCGCGCGGCGGGACTGTGCGCGGCCCTCCTGCTTTCGCTGGGCGGGTGCGCGCCGGCCCAGCCCGCGCCGCAGGAGGCGCCGGCGGCGTCCGCGGCGGAGGCGTCCGGGACGGAGGAAGAAGCGGCGGCTGTTTCCGCCGCACCAGAGGGCTATTGCGAGGTGCATATCGTCTTTCCGGACAACCGCGAGAGCGTCGGGACGGGCGAGGACCTGCGCGTGGACGAAAACGGCGACCTGCTCCCGCCCGCCCGGAGCGGCGCGGTGGATTACCGCGCGGAGGAGCTCGTCACCCTCGACCTGCTGCTCCCCGAGGGGTGGACCGCGCGGCTCCCCGCTGAAGGGGAGGGCACCTATGCGGAGATGCTCCGCGGGCCGGTCAACCTCTATCGCGGCGGGCAGTGCGTCGGCACCGTGGGGTACGACCGCTTTGACGACGAACCGATCGAGGCGTGGGAGGACTACGGCTTCGACGCGCCCCCGGCCGATTACCAGGGTTACTACCGCTGGCTGATGACCGGCGTTCGCACCTGGGACGACAGCTACACCCTTGTCGCGCAGACGGGACGGGCCGTCTCCGCGACCTGCCGGGTCCGCTACCCCGCGCGGCTTTTCGGGGACGGCGCGGACTACTATAACAAAGGCGTACTCTGCTGCGACCTCGACCTGCTCTACTTCACCGGCATCGAACTGCTCGACAGCGCCCTCACCGACGAACAGCTCCGCGTAATTGCCGACAGCATCAGGCTGTCGGCGGGCGAGCGTCCCTTCGGCCCGCCGCTGCCCGTCCCCTCCATCGAGACCCCGGCGGGCTTCCGGCAGGCGGAGGTGCTCTTTCCCGCCTATCAGGAGGGGAAAACCGACTACAACGCCGAAATCTATGAGCATTCTCCCTTCCGGCTGCGCATGGCGCTGCCCGAGGGCTGGACGGTCCGCAGGCCCGCGCGGGCGGAGGCGGCCGCGGACCTCTTCACCCCGATGGACCTCTATGACGGGGAGACCCGCGTCGGCAGCGTCGGCTACGGGACCTTCATCTTCGCCGGGCCGACGACCGGGGAAAACTTCCACCGCATGATCTACGGCCCGCTGATGCTCGGTTCGGTCGTCAACTGGGACAACGACTACACCCCCGTCACGATGACCGAGACGACCTGCACCGCAACCTGCCGGGTGATGCGCAAGGCGGACGGCCCCGAATGGGAGGCAGTCAGCATGGCGGACAGGCCCGAACGCTACAGCCCGGCCATCCTCTCCTACGATGAAAAGCTGCTCGTCTACGTGGCGTTCTCCTTCGAGGAGGGGCTCGTCACCGGCGAACAGCTCGACGGCATCGCGCGGACCATCCGGCTCCTGCCGGAACGGTGACGCCAAAAAGCCCCCGTCCGCCTGCGCGGACGGGGGCTTCATCGTTTCATCGGGTCACGCATAGACCGGCTGGAGCTGCTTTCCCGCGAGCGCGGCCTCGAGCGCCGCGCCCACCTTGTCGAAGTGCGCCACCACCGAGGTCGGCTTTTTGACCGGGTCGTCCTGCGACATCGGGACGAAATAGACGTTCTTGGCGTTCATCAGCACGCCGATGTTGCGCGCCGAACCGGAGAGCGCGTCGTTGGTCGACACCGCCAGCAAAAGCGGGTTCCCGTTGCGCAGATTCGATTTCGCGGCCATCGTCACGGGGGTGTCGTTCACACCGTTGGCGAGCTTGCCGAGGGTGTTGCCCGTGCAGGGGACGATCACCATCGCGTCGAGCAGGTTTTTCGGGCCGATCGGCTCGACCTCCTCGATCGTGTGCCACACCTTGCGGCCGCACGCCCGCTCGATCCGATCGATCCAGTCGGCGGCCTTGCCGAAGCGGTTGTCGGAGACGTAGGAAATTGGGGAGAGGATCGGGAACACGTCGTAGGTCCCCGCAAGCTCCTCCATCACCGGCAGCACCTTCGCCCAGGTACAGAAGGAACCGGTCATGGCAAAGCCCAGTTTTAATTTGTCCATCACAGCACCTCCTGTTCAGACAGGCAGTTGCCGATCGTGTCGAGGATGATCTCTCCGGCGGTGATCGGCGCGGTTTTTCCGGGCAGCGAAAGCGCCCAGATCGTTTTGATGCCGAGGTCGCCGGCGGCTTCAAGATCCACCCCGGTAGAGCGCGCATTTGGATAGGGCGGGGAGTCGGGGTGGAGCGGACGTTTGCACTACCATTTTCTGTGCGGTCACGCAAGTCCGGGCCCTGATTCTGGAAGGGATGCGCGGTTGAAAAAAGGCGCTGTTTCTGGTATGATGACAGGTAGGAACAGGGCAACTGAAACATACGGGGAGGCGGGGCCATGCGCACCGGAAACAAAAAGGGATACGTCCTGCTGACGGTCGTCTGCGTCTTCGCCTTTCTGTCGGCGCTCGGCTTCACCCTCCTGACGGCGGCGCTCGCGAACATGCAGAGCGCAGAGCGCAAGCTCGCCAGCGCGCAGACCGACGCCTACGCCGTCTCGCTGGCCGAATCGGTCAACGGCATGGTGGAGGCGGGGCGGTTCGAGCCGCTCGTATCGGGGTGGAAACAGGCCGCCGCGGCTTCCGCCAGCATCCCCGACGGCCGGGATTCGGTCTTTTTGCCGGGGAGAGGCGCGGCGAACGCCCTGGAATCGGAGGAGATCGCCGTCGCGGACCCGGCCGACCCCGGCGCGGACGGCCGGACGGTCCGTATGGACGCCTCCTTTTGCCTTTCGGACGTCACCGTCCGCCGGGACCCCGCCGACCCGGACAACCGCAGCAAATATACCGCCTCCGGAACGCTCGAGGCCGATCTGGCCGTCACCTGCCAGCTTGACGGCCGGGAGGTGGTCATCCGGTTCCACAGCACCTTCGACGCGGCGGCGGACGCCGGGAAGTGGAAGCTGCGCCAGTTTGTAAAGGGGGACTGAGCCATGCGTCGGAAAATTGGGAAGCCGCTCCGGGATAAACGGGGCTTTACGCTGATCGAATCGGTGCTCGGCGTGCTGCTCTTCGCGCTCGTGATGACGGTCGTCGCGGCCCTCTTCGTCACCGCGTCGCGCATCACGATCCGTACCCAGCAGTCGGAAAACGCGGTCAACCAGGTCATCGCCCTCTCGGAGGGGGCGGGCGCGGACCTCTCCGCGCCCTACGAGACGCGCGATTTCTCCCTCGTCGGCGGCGGAACGGTGAACGAGGAGCTGCGGCTTGTGACCTACGAGGTATCAAACGGCGACGGGACGGTGCGCCTGAGCAAATTCGTCTACGCGCCCGCGGAAACGGGGGGAACGCCATGAGCCGCCTGCGCGCCCTCCTGCGGAAAAAAAGGGGCTTCACCCTCATCGAGATGATCGTGGCGATGACCGTCTCCGCCCTGCTGATGGCGGGGATCGCCGCGCTGCTGCCGAGCTTTGTGAAAATCCACGCGCACAGCATCGACCTCTCCTACGCGAAAAAAATCTCCAACAGCATCGAGGAGGCGCTTGGCAACGAGCTCTCCTTCACCTCCCGCGTCTCCGTCTCGGCGGACGGCGCGGTCCTCACCTACACCGGCCGTCACGGGGAAAAGACGGTCGACGGGAACGCCGACCCGCCGGTTGTCGAAGGGCTCGCCTACGACCCCGGCTACTACATGGGCCAGCAGGTCACCCTCCGCTTTTCCCTCGACGGGGAGGTCTGCACCGTCTCGATCGCCGTGCGCGACCGCACGGGCGGCAGCCTCTACAGCGCCGACAGGCCCATCCGGCTGCACGGGGTCCAGCCCGCCGCCTCCGAGCCGTGATCCGGACATGAAAAAAAGCGCCCCCGGGTTCCCACCATGTGGGACCCGGGGGCGCTTCGCGCATTCTATGAGGCGGGCGGTTCCCCGCCCTCCGCGGGATCGTCCGGGACAGAGGACGGCTCCGGGGATGAGGACGCCTCCTCGGGCGGAGGCTCCACCGGGGCCGCTTCCTCGGAGGAGGACCCGGAGGAACCGTCCTCGGACGGGCCTCCGGACGGATCATCCGCCGGAGGCGCCGCGTCCTCCCCCTCCGGGGTGGAAGCCTCGGGCGGGAGCGGATCGACCGGCGGGACCTCTTCCTCCTCCATGACCGCGAGCGGCCACGGCAGGCTTTCCAGCGCAGCCCGCACCGCCGTGCGGTCGGTGAAGTCGGGCGCCGAGACGCCGTTTTCCTCAAAGAGGACCGCCGTCAGCCGCCGGTCGGCGGGCGGTTCGTTCTCCGCGGGGCTGTCGGCCGGGGTGTAGACGGTCCCCGCGCCCACCGAGCGGATGCCGTCCGACGGATCGGCATAGTAGAAGCTGTCGGTGATAACCGCGTCGTCCGTCCGCTTCCCGGCAAGACCGCCGCGCGAGGAGGCCCTGCCTTCCACCGCGCCGAGGTTGAGGCAGTCGTCCAGCGCCCCTTCGAGGCTCCCGACGAGGCCGCCGGTATTCGTATCACCCCGCACCGCCGCCGTATTGTCACTGCTTTCCAGGGTGGATTTACCGTCGGCCGAGCCCGCGAGCCCGCCCGTCTGGCTGCCGCCCACCACCGCGCCGGTGTTGACGCTCTGCCAAAGGGCGCTGTTATCCACCTTGCCGGCGAGCCCGCCGGTATTGGCGCCGCCCGCAACGGGCGCGGTATTCCTGCTGTCCTCGAGGCGGGAGCCGGCCCGCAGGCTCCCCACGATCCCGCCGACGGTCCCGCCGTCCGCGCGGACCTCCCCGCTGTTTTCGCAGGTTTCGATCGTGCTGCCCACCGCCGCGCCGGCGATGCCGCCCGCGGTTCCGGGGCCTCCCGCCGCGCCCACGGGCGCGGAGTTGCGGCAGTTGACGAGCACGCTTCCGTCCGTCGCCTGCCCGGCGATGCCGCCCAGGCCCAGCGGGACGGCGGTGACCGCCCCGCGGTTGTCGCACTCCTCGATCCGGGTGGTGCCCGCGCCGCCCACGATGCCGCCCGTGTTTCCGTTCCCGGCGGTATTGCCGCTGTGGCGGACCTCCCCCTCGTTGATACAGCGGACGATCTCCATCTTCGAGACGCCGCCCGCGATGCCGCCGACGCTGTTCTGCGAGCTCTTGCCGTTCGCGGGAAGCTCGACAAGCCCCCGGTTCACGCAGTCGAGGATGCGCGAGCCGCTGCTCTGCTGGGTCCCGCCGAGAATGCCGCCCGCGTTGCGTTCAGCGCTTGAGACCTTCCCGCGGTTCTCGCAGTATTGGATGACGATGGCGTTTTCCTTATTTTCGCCGACGATGCCGCCGACATTATAGCTCTCGCTGTGCACCGTCGCGGTGTTGACCACCGGGCGGTCCGGCTCACCCGAAATGCCGACGCGCGCCTCCCCGGCGATCCCGCCGACCCGGATGCCGGTGCCGTTGACCGTGAAGTTTTCGCCGTTTTCGTACTGGCGGAGGCTCCCCGTCTGCAGGTAGCCGACCAGCCCGCCAACCGAGCTGCCGCCGCTCACCCTGACCGGCTGGACGGCGGGGACGGCGTTGTCCTTGAGGGAGCCGTTGTTGGTGCCGACCAGCCCGCCGACATAGTTGCCCTCCCCCTTGACCGTGAGGCCGCCCTCGGGCGGGTCGAGCACGCAGGATTCCACCGCGCCGTCGGTATCGACAGAGCTTCCGCTGCTGCCGACCAGCCCGCCCGCGTTGGAGGTCCCGTTCGAGGCCTTCCCCGCCGAGACATAGCCGCCGCGCATGGTGCAGAAGCTGACCGTCCCGCGGCTCGACCCGGCGATCCCGCCCGCCGCGCTGGCGGAGGCGGTCACGTCCGCGCCGCTCTCGCAGTTGGTGATCTCCTTGCGGCTGTCGTGGCTGCCGGCGATGCCGCCCACGTAGGAGCCGCCCTCGACCGACTTGCCTTCGTTCGTGCAGCCCTCGATCGTCGCCTGGTTTTTCCCGACGATGCCGCCCGTCGCGTCCCCACCGAAGATATCCCCTTCATTCCGGCAGTCCCCGATCCGCACCGCCGTGTTCTCCGTCTGGCCCGCGATGCCGCCAACATATTTCCCCTTGCTCTCGATATCGCCGTAGTTGGCGCAGTTCTCCACTGTGACGTCCCCGCGCGCGCCGCCGAGGATGCCGCCCGTCTTGTCGGGGTCCCCGGTGTCGGTGAGGTCGGCATAGTTGTAGCATTCGGTCACGGTGACCGCCGTGCTTCCTCCGGGCGAGGAGTAGCCCGCCACGCCGCCGAGGCCGCTCCCGGCGTTCCAGAGGCGGGGTTGGCCCCCGTCGTCCGGGTCGAGGTCCTCAAAGCCGTTGAAGCAGTTTTCAATCCTGCCGCCGTCCATGCGGCCCACGACGCCGCCCACATAGGAGCCGCCGGTATATTCGCTGCCGACCGTGCCCTCGTTGGAGCAGTCCGACAGCGTGCCCGCGCGCACATAGCCCGCGACGCCGCCCAGGTAGTTCGCGCCCGCGCCCTTCCCCGGGTTCTCGACGAGCCCCGCGTTGACGCCGTTCCCGGCGTAGGCGCCGCTCTCCATGACGCCGGCCACCCCGCCGAAATAGTTCCCGCCGAGGCCGGAGACCCTGCCCTCGTTGCGGCAGCCCTCGAGCGACTGGTCCGAACGCCCCGCGACGCCGCCCGCCGCCTCGCCGTCCGCCTGCACGAGCCCCCGGTTGACGCACTCGGTCAGGCCGGCATGGGTGTAGCCGACGACGCCGCCGACATTGCCCGCGCCACTGACAAACGCTGCGTTTTCCAGCCCGGTATGGGCCTGGCTTCCCTCCAGCCCGACATAGCCGCCCGCGTTTTTGCCCGACGCGAGCACCTTGAGCAGCCCGGACACGTCCACCGATTCGCCCGGCGCCAGCAGGTTGGCCGCGCGTCTGTCCGGGCCGTTCCGGGTGCCGCTGATCAGGCCGGAACCGGTGTTCCAGCCCACGACGCCGCCCACGTTCTCCACGCCCTGCACGATGCCGTTCGCGGCGGAAAATTCCGCGAAATCGCAGTCGGAAACCGTGCCGGTGTTTTTGCCCGCGATGCCGCCGACCTGTTTTTCGCCAAAGACGCTGCCCGCGAGGGTGCAGCCGGAGATCTCCCCGGCGTTCTCCCCGGCGATGCCGCCCACGGCCTGCCCGTAGAGGGCGTTCGCGGGCAGGGCCTCCCACCTGCCGGGGGCCTCGGAGACGCCCGCGCCGTTATAGAGCGCGGCGCTGTTTTTGCTCTCCTCGATGCGGCCTCCCGCGGCGTTCAGCCCAGCGATGCCGCCGATCTGCCCGATCGCTGCGCCGCCCGAGACGGGATACCCCCGCACGAGCCCCTTGTTCTCGCTGCCGGTAATCGTGAGCCGGTTGCTCCCCACGAGACCGCCGACCCGCTGTCCGCCCAGGACGTTCGCCTCGTTCACAAGGCCGCCGGGCGCAAAGTCGCAGCCGCCGAAGAGGCCGCCCACGTCCGCGCCGCCCGAAACGTCGCCGACGCTGCGCACCGTCCCCGAGAGGGCGAGCCCCTCCGCGTACCCGGCGACGCCGCCCGCGTAGCTTCCGCCGGCGGCCAGCGTGCGGCTGACCGCCGTCTGGAGCGCGCCGCCCCGCATCGCGCCGAACAGGCCGCCGGCATAGCTGCCGCCGCCCGTGAGGGTGTAGTCGAGGACCAGGCGGCCGTCCTCCGCGCCGCCGAAATGGGGATTCACCTCCGCGGTGAGCCCCGTCCCGGCGTAGACCACGGCGCCCGCGGACACCGTCCGGTAGCTGCCGCCGATGCTCTCCCCGACGAGGCCGCCGACATAGCTCCCCGTCCCGGTTACCCGCGAAAGCACGGAGAAATCCGCGCTCCCGCCCGAGATATCCGGTTTGGCGGGCGGGATCTCGGTGGGCTCCACCGGGTCGGGCGGCTTCTGGCCCACCTCGCCCAAATCCGCCCACTGGGGCGGCCGGGCGGCCCACTCAGGGTGGTAGTTGCTGCCGCTCATCGCCACACAGATCCAGTAATGCCCCTGGTAGATCACCTGTTCTCCGGACGCATACCGTCTCTCCTCCCAGTCGGGCCACTCCCCGTCCGGGTCGGGCGCGGGCATCGGGAACCACGGCGTCTCCGGCGTACCCGGAACCACGCCCGCGGGAATCTGATCGTCGGCGCAGATATACCAGCGCCCCTGATCGGTCACCACCGCGCCGAGGCGGTAGATCTTGCCCGCCTGCCACTCCTCCACATTGGAAAAGCTTACGCCGCCAGCCCGCCGGGGCTGCCAGTCGGGGATTTCCTCCCAGTAGCCCTCCGCCTTTTTGTTCTGGGGCGGGACTCCGCGCAGCTCCTCGGGCAGGTCCTTTATGCAGCGGTAGTAGGTATCTCCATGCTTGACGATATCCCCCGCCAGATAGGCAAATCCGTTTTCCCAGCGGTCGCCCGGCGTGGGGCGGTCGGACGGGGTGTCCCCGCCGCCCGAGCCTCCCGAACCGCCCGCATCGTAAATCGGCTCTCCACGGCTGCGCAGGTGGCAGTCCTCCATCCGCGCGTCGGTCGCCCGGCCCGCGAACGCGCCCACATGGTCCGCGCCCGCGACGCGCGCATCCTCCAGGATGAGGCGCTCCAGGTCCGCGCCCGAAAGCTCGGCAAACAGCCCCACGAAACTCGTCCGGGGACTCTGCGCCGGGTTCTTTTTGCCCGCGTCCTCCCACGTGGGATCGATCGTCAGGCCGGTGATCACGCCGTGAGTCCCCCCGTCCGGGGGCGCGGTCTTATAAGCCCCCGTGAACGCCTCCCCGTCGGGGAAGCGCGTGGGGACGAAGTTTAAATCGTTCGGCGAGCGGTAGTCGTTTTCCGCGGCCTGCCAGTCGATGACCGCCGAGGTCTGCAAAAAGTCGCTCCCGCTTGGCGCGTAGCGCATGTTGTTGAGATGCCGGGCGTTTTTGATCTCGTAGAGCGTCATGCCGCCCGGCGCGCTCTCCCCCGCGAAATGGGAGTGTTCCTCGTTGGACCGCCCGGCCGCGTCCTCCGCGCCCGGGGCTTTGGCGACCACCTCCGCGGTGATCAGTCCCGGACGGATGCCCGGATACCGGCTCACGCTGTGGTGCAGGCAGTCGAGCACCAGGATCAGCCTGCCGCTCAGCGGGTCCTTATAGAGGATGCTGCCGTTGGTGGGGGTGTCCTCCGCCACTGATACGTCCGCGACCTGGAGCTTGAAGAGGTTGGGCAGGCCGGGGAGCTCCAGCACCTGCGCGCCGTCCTGGTAGACGCGCAGGTCGTAGGTGACCGACTCGTCGTAGGGCACGGGGGTCACGTCGTTCCATTCGACGGTGAGGCGTTCCCCGTTTTCGATCCGCACGGTCGGCGCCTCGAGCGTCATCGCGCCGCCCAGCTCGCCGGTGTAGTCCACGCCGTAGTAGCCCTGCCGCTTGCGCTTCAGGTCGTCGCGGCTGCGGCTGACGACGTTCGCCCCGTCGGTCTCCGCGCCCTCGTAGCCGAGCGCCCCCGCCTGCTCGCTGTAAAAGACCGCCCGGACGACGCCGGTGGTCCGGTTGTATTCGATCAGAATGGAATTCTCGAGCACCCCGGCATCCGCCAGATAGGGGCGCAGCACCTTGTCTAGAACGGGGTCTCCGCCGCCCGCCCTGCTGATGCGCAGCGCGCGGATGTTGTTCCGGTTCTTCTCGAGCTCCTCCGCGCCCGGAGTAGGCTTCACGTCCGCGTCGAGGTCCACCTCCCGGCTCTCGGTGTTCAGCTCGTCGAAGAGACTGGTGCCGCGCGCGTTGGTAAACGCCTCCTGCGCGGACAGAAAAATCGTCCGCGCGCTCTGGTTGAGCCGCACCGACTCTGCGCTGCGGTACCACGCCAGAAAGGAAGGCGTCACAACGGCCAGCAGGACGCCGATCACGGCAATGACCACGACCATCTCCACGAGGGTGAACCCGCGCCTGTAATTTTGTTTTCCGCGCATCGGTTCATCCCCCCCTGCAAACTACCGGGCAGCACATTCAGTTCCCGTATCTTCCCACCGTGCCGTCTGGCATGGTGCACACCGCGCCGGCGGCCCCCCAGTTTTCCACGAACACCGTGTAGATATCGGGAAGCCCGCCCGTCAGGTAGCCGTCGAGCGGCCCCGCCTCCCCGGCGAGCTTTTTGACAAATTCGCCGTCGCCGTCATCGTCGATGTTGACGCCGTTTTCCGCCGACTGGTGTTCTCCCAGCATTTTCTCCGCCAGCCACGCGTCCGCCGCCGTACAGAGGGACTTTGCCGCCGCGTCGGCGCGCGCCTGCTTCGCGGTCGCGACGTATCGCGTCACCAGCGGCGCGGCCAGCGCGATCAGCACCGCGATGATCGCGATCACCACGATCATCTCGATGAGCGTAAAGCCCGCCCGGCCGGTTTTGCGTTTCATGGCGTTATCCCCCTGAATCCAGGGCTGGTCAATCATGTCCGGCAAGCCATTCATCCCACTTGAAGCCGCGCGGGTACACATACGCATTGCCATCCTTTATGACGACAACGCCTGCAACCTCGAAGTTATCAACACCGACCATCCAATTGCCGTCGATCTTTCTGTTCAGATAGGCTCCCAAATCAACGTTCCGTACACTGAGCGCAGACTTATTGGAAATAAAGATCCCATTGCCCTTTGTATTCAGTTCGTTCGTGCCGTAATCATTCCCTTTTTCGACACAGTCCTCGTATCCGTTGAGCATTACCTCGGCGACGTAGGCCTCCCCGGCTGAATACAGCAATTTGGCCGACGCTTCATATTTCAGTTCCTTGGCGTTCGTGATATACCGGGTCATCAGCGGCGCGACCAGCGCGATCAATACCGCGATAATCGCGATCACCACAATCATCTCGATCAGAGTAAACCCCCTGCGTCTGCGGTTCTTCGTCTTATTCAAGTCAGCCACTCCTCTCCCGTTGATGTCAAAAGGTGTTTCTAAGTTTTATTTAACCGTCGCCATGGGGGTCAAAGCCCGCAGGATAGCCGTAGCGCTTATCCCCGTCCACGATGACCGCGCCTTCGACGTTAAAATCCGTGACGATTACCGCCCACGTCTGCCCCGGGACGTCTCCGTCCAGATATTCCCCCAACCGCACGATGCCCTGATCTGTGTTGTTGAAGTGGCCGGCGCCATCCTTGGAGAGCTCGTTGTAATGCAAGGGCTCGTCAACGCAGTTCTCCAGCCCGTTCAGCAGTTCTTCGGCGATATACGCCTGCGCGGCGGTATAGAGCTGTTTGGCGGCGGCCCTGTACCGGGTTTCCTTCGCGGTGGCGATATACTTCGTCATCAGCGGCGCGACCAGCGCGATCAATACCGCGATGATCGCGATCGCCACAATCATCTCAATGAGCGTAAAGCCCGCCCTGCGCTTTTGTTTTTGCGCCGCCATGCTCATCATCCTTTCCCTGGCCGTCTGCTCCGGAAAGGGGCTTTCCGCGGGAAAGCCCCTTCTCCGCAAAAGACGGGGAACCAAACCCCGGGAAGCCCGGGGTTTGGTTCTTCTGTCACCGCTAAAAACGATCTGTAAGCAACCGTCAGGACAGCGGATATGCGCCGGACGCACCGTCGTCCATCGTGACCTCGGCTTTCGCCACCGCGCCATCACTGATCGTAACCGATTTGCTGGTTATGGCGGAGTTATTGTCAATATACCCCAAAGCATCGGATGCAACGTCAGATTCAACAAACGAGGTCGTGCCATTCAGCGTCTCCTCGGCAATGACCGCTTCCGCCGCGGTGTATAGGGACTTCGCCGCGCCGTCGGCCTTGGCCTGTCTGGCGGTGGCTATGTACTTGGTCATCAGGGGCGCGACAAGCGCGATCAGCACGGCGATGATCGCGATGACGACGATCATCTCAATGAGGGTAAAGCCTTTTTTGCGGGTTTTGGTGAGATACTTTTGAAACATCTCTGGTTCCTCCTTTAATAAAATACAATCTATAAAACCTTGTGGGTTTTAACCATCTGAAAGCCCGACGAGCCGCCGGAAAAGCTCCCGGTCGGTGCAGCGGTCGAGCGCGTCCTCCAGGCTCACCTGCCGCTCCCGGCAGAGCTGCGCGAGGGAGGCGTCCATCGAGAACATCCCCTGCTTGACGCCCGTCTGGAGGACCGAGGCGATCTGGTGGCCCTTGTTCTCGCGGATGATGCTGGCCACCGCGTCGTTGACGAGCAGCACCTCGAACGCTGCGATGCGCCCGCTTCCGCCGACGCGCGGCAGAAGCTGCTGCGATACGACCGCCCGCAGCACCGACGCGAGCTGGGTCCGGATCTGCTGCTGTTGGTAGGGCGGGAACACGTCGACGATCCGGTCGATCGTGGCCGCCGCGCCGGTCGTGTGCAGCGTGGAAAAGACGAGATGCCCCGTCTCGGCGGCGGTGACCGCCGCGGAAATCGTCTCAAGGTCGCGCATCTCTCCGACGAGGATGACGTCCGGGTCCTCCCGCAGCGCGCTGCGCAGCGCCTGCGCAAAATCCGGCGCGTCCCGGCCGATCTCCCGCTGGTTCACCATGCAGCGCTTGTGCGGGTGCAGGTATTCCACCGGGTCCTCGATCGTCAGGATGTGCCCGCTGCGGGTCCGGTTCACCTGGTCGAGCATCGCCGCCAGCGTGGTGGACTTGCCGCTGCCCGTCGGTCCGGTCACGAGCACCAGCCCGCGCGGGAACCCGGCCATCCGTTCAAACACCTTCGGCAGCCCGAGGCTTTCGATAGTGGGCAGCTCCTCCTGCAAAAGGCGGATCGCGGCGGCCAGGCCGCCGTTCTGGTGGTAGAGGTTCACGCGGTAGCGCCGCCCGGTTTCGTCGTGGTAGCAGAAATCCGCGTCGTCCGTCCCCGGCCCGAAGGAGATTCCCTCCCTGCCGCAGAGTTCGCCGATCAGCGCCTCTACCGCGTCCTCCCCGAGGACGGGCGCATCGGGCAGCGGCCGCAGGGACCCGTTCTGGCGCATGATGGGGGGCAGTTCCTTCGTCAGGTGGAGGTCGGAGCCGTCAAAGGCTCTCGCCCTCCCCAGATATTCATCGATTTGCATGGGCATCCCCTCCCGGTTCATTCAATGTTGTAGGTGACGCGGAGGTACTCCGCGAGGGTGGTTTTCCCCTCCCGCACGAGGTCCGCGAGGTTATCCTTGAGGAAGCGCCCGCCCGAGGCGCGGATGGACTCCCGGAACTCCTGGACCGACGCGCGCTGCACGACGAGCTGGCTCAGCTCGTGGCGCATCGGCACGACCTCATGGATGGCCGTCCGCCCGAAATATCCCGTAAAGTTGCAGTGCGCGCAGCCGCTCCCGCGGTAAAAGGCCTTCGGCCGCGGCCCCTCCCAGAGGGAGAGCTCCTTCTCGTCCGGTTCGTATTCCCGTTTGCAGTGGGGACAGACCAGCCGCACCAGCCGCTGGGAGATGACCCCCACCACCGCCGAAGCGACGATATAGGGTTCCACGCCCATGTCCACGAGGCGCATGAAGGTCGACGCGGCGTCGTTCGTATGGATGGTGGTGAGCACGCGGTGGCCGGTGATCGCCGCGCGCGCGGCGATGCGTGCGGTCTCCACGTCGCGGATCTCACCGATCATGATGACATCCGGGTCCTGCCGGAGGATCGAGCGCAGGCCGGAGGCGAAGGTGAGCCCCGCCTTCGGGTTGATCTGCACCTGGCTGATGCCGTCGACCAGCTTTTCCACCGGGTCCTCGATCGTCACGACGTTCACGTTCGGCGTCGAGAGCTGGTGGAGGACCGCGTAGATCGTGGTCGACTTGCCGCTGCCCGTCGGGCCCGTCACGAGGATGATCCCGTTGGGGTTGCGCATCACTTCCTCCAGGCGCGCGTAGTTGTCCGCCGAGATGCCCGTGTCCCGCACGTCGACGATATCGAGGGTGTTGTCCCCCATGATGCGCAGCACCGCTTTTTCGCCGTAGACGGTGGGCAGGGTGGAAACACGCAGGTTGACCGCCTTGCCGTCCACGTCGGCGGAGAAGCGGCCGTCCTGCGGCACGCGGCGCTCGCCGATGTCGATGCCCGAAAGGATCTTCAGGCGGGTGATCAAGGAAACGTGCACCGACGAGTTCAGGAGCATCGCCTCGATCAGCTCGCCGTCCACGCGGAAGCGCACGCTGACGTTCTGCTTGCCCGGCTCGACGTGGATGTCCGAGGCGCGCATGTGGTAGGCCTGCGCCACGATTGAATTGAGCAGCCTCACGACCGGCGCGCTCTCGACCCGTTCGAGCATGTCGCTGTAGTCCTCGCCCCGGGCGGGGTCGGCCACGTCCTCGTATTCGCGGTTGAACTCCTCCAGCGCCGACTCCGCGCCCTGCTGGGCATAGCAGCGGTGGATCGCGTCGTTGAGGTCCCGCTTGGTGGCGAGCACCGGGACGATCTGCATGCCGGTGACGAGCCCCAGCTCCCCGAACGCGTAGAAGTCGAGGGGGTTGTTGGTGGCGACGGTCAGCTCCCCGCCCTGCACCCGCAGGGGGATGAGCGAATATTTCTGGGCGAGCTCGCGCGGCACCAGCTGCACCGCCGCCCGGTCGATCCGCTCCTCCTGCAGGTCCACGAAGGGGACCTCCAGCCGCTGCTGGAGCGCGAGCATGAGGTTGTGCTCGGTGACGTAGCCGTTTTCCACGAGCAGGTCGCCCAGGCGGCCGCCCTTTTCCTTTTGGAGCGCGAGGGCCTCGTCCAGTTTTTCTGGGGTCAGGAATCCGGCCTCGACCAGAACCTGTCCCAACGGTAGGTTTTTCAAAGGCGCACTTCCTTTTCCGCCGGATTTGTGATAAAGTAGCGGTAACGCCGCCAGGGAGGGATCGTCTTGCTTTGGTTATTTGAACGGCTGCCCGCCGCGCTCGCCCTGTTGTTCGGGCTGGTGGTCGGCAGCTTCCTGAATGTCTGCATCTACCGCATCCCGCTTGGGATCTCGGTCGCGAAGGGGCGCTCCTTCTGCCCCGCCTGCGGGGAGAAGATCGCATGGTACGACAACGTCCCCCTGCTGAGCTTTCTTGTGCTGCGCGGCCGCTGCCGACGCTGCGGGGACCGGATATCTCCGCGGTATCCCGCCGTGGAGGCCGCCAACGCCCTGCTGTGGCTCCTCTGTTACCTGAGCCACGGGTACTCCGCCAAGACGCTCCTGCTCTGCCTCGCGCTCTCCGCGCTGCTCGTGGCGGCGATGATCGACCGTGACACGGGGATCATCCCCGACCGCATCTCCGTCTTTCTCGCGGCGCTGGCCTGCTGCTCCCTCTTCGCCCCGGGGTTTCCTTCCCCGCTCGCGCGGCTGGGCGGCGCGCTCTGCGTGAGCGTGCCCATGCTGCTCGCCGCGCTCCTCTGGGAGGGATTCGGCGGGGGCGACATCAAGCTGTGCGCCGCCTTCGGCCTGCTCGCGGGCTGGCGGCTTTCGCTGCTCGCCATCCTCTTCGCGTCGGTCTCCGGCGCGGCGTGGGCCGTCTTCCTGCTCCTGGGCAGGGGCGCCGGACGGAAGACCGCCTTCCCCTTCGGGCCCTTCCTCGCGGCGGGCATGGGGCTGTCGCTCCTCTGGGGAGAGGAGCTCGTCGGCTGGTACCTGTCTCTCTTCCTGCTTTAAGGGCGGCGGCAAGCGGGCGTTGCTGCGCCTTTTGAAGGCGCAGCACAAAGCGGGGCCCCGCTTTGGCCTGCCGGTCAGGCGAAGCCGAGGTCCTCCTCCGGCATGCGCACCCCGTAGATCCGCACGGTCGCGGAGACGCGCGCCTCGTCGCCATAGTCGTTTTCCGAATTGAAATCGATCTGCAGGTGCTCCACCCGCAGGCAGAAGCTCTTTTCATTGAGCGCGTCCACGAACGCCTTGGCGTCCTCATAGCCTCCCGTTGCCAGCAGGTTCACTTCGCTGAGCATCAGGAGGCTTTCTTCTTCGCCCTCCTCCTGCGAGCCCGCCGCCTCGGGGAGGATCTCCGCTTCCCGCACCGTGCGGTAGGGGGAGATCTGCAAATTCTGCACATGCAGGCCGTGTTCCTCCATCAGGCCGTTGAGGATGTTGTCGATCGTGTAGCTGTTGAGGATGCTGTGGAAGGAGCCGTAGTTGTCCTCCGCCTCCCGCGCCGCCTGCCGGTACTGCTTGGCGAGCTTGCTGTCGCGGAGGATCTCCTCCATCTCCGCCCGTTCGGCGGAGACCTCCTGCAGGCGCTGCTGCTCTTCGAGCAGCTTTTCATGGAGCGGCATCATGCCGAACCGGAAGATGCACACGGCCACGATCACCACCGCCAGCAGGAAGAGCAGCCGCTTTTCCCGTTTCGTGAGCGTCATGGCGCCGCCTCCTCTCCCGCCGGATTCCACAGCCTGCAGGTGACGGTGAAGGCGTAGACGCCGCCGTCATGCACCTTGCGGTACTGGAAGCCCGAATAGCCGACCTCCTCGAACACGCCCGCGCCGGTGAGGTTTTCGGCGTATCTGGCGGGCGCGTCCTTGTCGGCGGAGACGCAGGCGATCTCCATCGTGTCGCCGTCGAAGGTGTACCGCTCGACCGTCACGTTGGAGGGGCGCTGCGCCTCCACCTGGTCGAAATCCACCGAGGAGAGCCGCCGCGTCCCCTCGAGCACCTCTATGTACCGTTCGCTCTTCTGGTTGTAGCGCATGAGCGCGTCCCGGGAGGCGCGCATCTGCGCCCGCTCCCCGAACTTTTCCGCGTTGGCCGGCGCGGCGAGGTAGTCCTCGTTGCGGGAGATCTCCTCCTTCAGGTCGGAGATCTGCCAGGAGACCAGCGTCCCGTGGACGCCGGCCGCCACGGCCAGTATGACGGCCGCGCCGCCGATCAGCAGCAGCGACCGCCGGCGGGCGCTGCCCCGGCCCCGGTGCTCCTGCCGCCTGAGCGCGGCAAAAAAGTCGATATCCCGTTTTTTTGGAACCTGACGGACCCGCAAGCGCGCCGCCCCCTTTATAACCGAATCGCCGCTCCCACGGCGTAGAGGTATTCGCTGTATGGAAAGTCCCCGGGGCATTTGAAGCCCTCGGGCGCCGCCGCGGACGACGAGTCGACGCGCAGAGCCTCCCAGAGCTAGCCGGCCAGCCGGGAATCGGCCGACAGGTCGGAGCAGAGGAAAATCCGCCTGACCGGCCGCTGCTTATCGTGCATCAGCTGGAACTGAACGAGGCGGGAAAGCTGGGCCGTCGCCGCGCGGGCCAGCCGCTCCTGGCGGCTTTCGGCGTCCGCCGTCTCGGGCACGAGCGAGGAGAGGATGTATTCGTTCTCCACCGGGCTCTTCGGGGCCGCGACCTGCGCCTCGCGGTAGAGGCGGGTTCCGCCGCCGCCGAAAAGGCTCAGGCAGAGCTCGTCCTCCCGCACCCCCGCGTAGATCACCGTTTCCTCCTTCGGGAGGTCCCGGTCGAGCCGGCAGGCCTTGAAGGCGGCGTTGCACGCCACGTCGAACGCCTCGGGCCGGAACCCGGCCTTGCGCACGGCGTCCCGGTAGCCGTCGACGAGCGAGCGCGGCACGACCGCGCACCACGCCCGGAAAAACTGCTTTCCCTCCCGCTCGGTCGAGCCGAGCAGGACGTAATCCATCAGGCTCTCCTGCTTGGAGGCGGACAGGTGCGCCGCCTCCCCCGCCAGGATCCGGTCGAGGTCCCGCGGCTTGGCGGCGGGCACCTCCAGCTCGCGGAAGGAGATCGCCGGGCTCGTCACCGCAAGGCACATCCGCTTCCCGCGCAGCCCGTTTTCCCGCGCCACGCGCGCCAGCGCCTCCCCAAGCTGGGAGGAGTTGACCACGATGCCGTTTTTGACGCAGCCCTCGGGGGTGGGCATCCGCCCGAAACCGGCGATCTCCACCCCGCGCCCCCTGCGGCGCGCCGAAACCATATGGATCCATTGCGCTGAAATTTCCACAGATAAAATCATCTGAAAAATCCTCTCCTACAGGACCGTCCCGTACATGCTGTAGATCGGCAGCAGCACCGCCGCGATCACGATGCCGATGATGATCGCGATCACGATCATCATCAGCGGTTCCACCAGCGTCACCATCCGCTGCATCGCGGTCTGCGCCTCGTCGTCGTAGAACGCGGACAATTTTTCCAGGATCCGGTCGAGGCTGCCCGACTGCTCCCCGACGTAGATCACCGAGGTGACCATCGGGTCAAAGAGCCCCGTCTTTTCAATCGCGGCGGAGAGCATCTCCCCCTGCTCGATGTCCTGGATGACCTGGCCAAACCGCCCCTCGATATAGCTGTTGCCCAGCACGCTCACCGCGATGCTCACGGTGTCGAGCATCGAAATGCCGCTCGAATAGAGGATCGAAAGCGCGTCGGTCATCCGGGAGACGTAGACGGTCATGATCAGCTTGCCGAAGACCGGGATCCGGATTTTGAGCCGGTCGATCCACATGCGCACACGCGGCATCCCGGACAGGAAGATCCAGCCGAGTCCCAGCAGGAGGACGGCGACGACCACCAGGTACCAGCGGTTGGTGAGAAAGCCGCTCACGGCCATGACGCCCCTGGTGATGGGCGGCACCTCGGCGCCCTCGAACATCGTGAAAAAGCTCGGCAGCACGAAGACGAACAGGCCGATCACAACCCCGAGCGTGACGCAGACGAGCAGCACCGGGTAGACGAGGCTGCTGCGCACCTTGTTGAGGATGCGGTTCTCCTTTTCGTAATGCTCGGCCATCCGCTCCATCACCCGGTCGAGCGAGCCGCTCAGCTCGCCCGCCTGGACCATGTTCACGAGCAGCGGCGGGAAGACGCCCTCCTGCTCCTTGAACGCCTCGGTCAGCGAAAGGCCCTTCTGGATGTCCTCGTAGAGGCGCAGGTAAGCCTTGCGGGTCTTGGGCCGGTCGGCGCGACTGCAAAGGATGTCGATCGCCTTGAGGACGGTGACGCCTGCGGCGAGCATCGTGCCCATCTGGCGGCAAAAAAAGGCGACCTCCTTGAGTCTGACGCGCTGGGGCCTGTGGGCATCTTCCCCGATTTCCTCCAGCTTCAGGCTGTAGAGGCCGCCGTCCTTCAGCTTCCGGAAAGCCGCGTCGCGGCTCTCCGTCTGAACAACGCCCCGAAAGATTTTGCCGTTTGCGTCTCTGGCAACATATTTGAAACTCTGCAAAACGGCGGCCTCCTTTGGGTCAAATTCGGGCAGGAAAGTTTTCCTGCATTCCGGACTTTTTAAGATAGTCACATTCGCCCGTTGCAACAAATTGATCAAGTTGAAGTGTTACCGTGTAAAAGGGTTTCCTTTTTTAGACAATTTTGCGCGTTTTATTTAGTGATATTATAGCAGTTTCCCATTGGTATTTCAAGGGTTTTGGAGCTTGATCAGGATGGAATATTTTATGTTTTTTGCATTTTACTTTTGTTTTTCCTTCTTTTTCAAACTTCAAAAAATAATTTTGTGACCGCAGGCAGCCGTTACACATGCCACAATAATCCATGAAACCGCACAACCGGCCGGGCCCGCGGCCCGGCCGGCATCCTGCACCTTACGAATCTGAAATCCACCATTTTTTCCGGATTTTTGCAAAAACGCAGATTTGCCCACCTGATCAAGCAGCAAAGGACCGTGATTCCTGCATTTTCACCGCCTTCGCGCCGCTTTTCGCGCGTCCCCGACAAGCATCAAATCTACCGCTTTTTCGTGATATCGGCGCAGCGCAGTCTGATCACAAGAGCCTTATCCGCCGACGCTTCGACCCGTTCGATCAGCCCGAGCGCGAGCCCGCGGGTGAGGACTCCGCCGCCGAGAAGCTCCGCCGCGCGGGCCCTGAAGTCCTCCCGCGACTCCTCCCGCCGTCGCGCGGCGGCGAGCTTATCCGCGAGCGCCTGCTCCTGCCGCCGCATCCGCCCGGCGAGCGCGTCGAACGCCTCCTGCCCGACCCGACCCTCCGCCCGGTCGCAGTAGAGGGCCGCCAAAGCGTCCCGCGACCGTTCGAGCCTGCGCGCGAGGATTTCCGCCTCCTCCCCCGCGGGGCCCGCGGCCTCCTCCGCCAGTCCGCCGGGATCCCGCACCTGGGCGAGCAGCTCCGCGAGGGAGGCGCGGACGGCCTCGAGCACCGCCTCCTCCCGCAGGTAGTGGGCGGTACAGCGGTGCTCCCCGGGGTTCCGCTTCCACCCCGCGCAGACGAAGTAGCGCGCCTTGCCGTTCGACCAGAGGGTCATCGGCGCGCCGCAGTCCGCGCAGAAAAAGAGCCCGGTCAGCGGCCTGGGTTCCGCGGGCTTCCGCCGCGCGGCGTAGCCGCGCACCGCGAGCAGCTCCTGCGCGCGCTCGAACGTCGCGGAGGAAACGATCGCCTCGTGCGTCCCCTCCGCGACCAGCCACTCCTCCCGCGGCAGGCGGCGCACCCGGTCCAGCTTGTAGCTGACCTTCTGCGACATGCGGGAGACCAGGTCCCCCCGGTAGGTCGGCATCGACAGGATGCGGCGCACCATCGGATAGCTCCACCCCGCGCCGGGCTTTTGGCCGCAGGCCATCCGCTTGCCCGCCGAGGGGGTGGGGACCCCCTCCTCCGTCAGCCGGCGGGCGATGGCCGACACCGTCTGCCCGCCGAGGAACCAGGCGTAGATCCGCCGCACCTGCGCGGCCTCCTCCGCCTCGACCACAAGATGGTTCCTGTCCGCCGGGTCCTTGCGGTAGCCGTAGGGCGGATAGGTCCCGATAAACTTGCCCATCTGCCGGCGCGTCTGGAGCGCGGCGCGCACTTTGCGGGAGATGTCCTTTGCGTAAAGGTCGTTGAAGACCGCCCGGAAGGGGGTCATATCGCTCTGCTCGGCGGCCGTGTCGATGCGGTCGTTCACCGCGATGTAGCGGACGCCCCGCTCGGGAAAATACCGCTCGAGGTAGTAGCCCGTCAGGATGTAGTCGCGCCCGAGACGGGAGAGGTCCTTGGTGAGCACCGTGTCGACCCGGCCCGCCTCGATGTCCTCCACCATGCGCAGGAAGCCCGGCCGGTTGAAGTTCGTCCCCGTGTAGCCGTCGTCCGCGTAGATTTCCACGACGGGCAGGCTGTTTTTCCCGCAGTAGTCCAGCAGGAAATCCCGCTGGTTCCGGATGCTCTGGGAGGTGCCGTCCCGGTCGCCGTCCTCCTTGGAAAGGCGCAGGTAGAGCGCCGCACGCGCCGCGCTCACGGCCCCCTCCGTTCCCGTTCGTTCATCTGCCCACCCCCTGCCCCAATATATGCCGCGCGGCGGCGGACCATGCGCGGGGCGGGACGCGGAAAGACCGCCGCGAAAGCGGCGGTCTCCTGTTCCGGTATGCGGGGGCGGCGGTTCAGGCGTCCATCGGCGAAAGCACGCTCAGGACCCCCTGCATCGAATCGTCATAGAAGCGGTAGCGGTCCTTCCCGCCCTTTTTCGCCACATACAGCGCCTGGTCGGCCGCGTGGAAGAGCGCATCGTACTGGGAGCCGTTTTCCGGCGAGAGGGCGATGCCCATGCTGATCAGGATTTCAAACGACTGGTATTCCCCGTGCAGCGCGTCAAAAATCCGCCGGATCACCGGCTCGATCCCGCCGCTGTATTCGAGGAAGATGAGGAACTCGTCCCCGCCGACCCGCGCCGCGATGTCGCCGCCGCGCACGCTCTTCTGCACGAGCCGCGCCACATGCTTGAGCACCTCGTCCCCGAACATGTGGCCGTACCGGTCGTTGGCCTCCTTGAAGTTGTCCAGGTCGAAGAGCACCATCGCGTAGGACCTGTCCCCGCGGGCCAGCGCCATCTGGATCCACCTGCGGGCGGCGGCGTGGTTGTTGAGCCGCGTCAGCGAATCCTGCTCGGCCATCCGCCGAAGCTGCTCCAGCCGAAGCTGCTCCTCGTGGTCGTCCACGAATTTGCCGATGACCCCCGCCTGCTCGCTCCCGTTCCCCTCCCAGAGGGGGCGGGCCACCGCCTTGTACCAGCGCCTCTCCCCCTTGACGTTGAGGCAGTAGGTCCCGCTGACGATCGGCTTTTCGGGCGTCGCGCGGCGCAGGCGGCCCTGCAGGTCGAGATAGTCCGCGATAAGGAAGACCCCGTGCAGCTCCCCGTTTTGCTCGGGATGTTCGATCAGGACGTTCAGCCCAAGCTGGCGCGCCCCCCATTCGGACAAGGTGAGCAGGTCGGACTGGTAGCTGTATTCAAACTGGATCTCATTGGACATCGAGGCGAAGAACTGGTACTTGGTCCGCTCCTGCTCCAGCAGGGTGAGGGTGCGGTTGGACACCTTTGAGCCGGCGATCGCCTGGGTGGAGAGCTCCCGGATGTTCGCCTCGGAGACGTCGTTGAGCGAGCGCAGGCGGAGCTCGTCGTCCAGGCGCGGCCCCAGCTCCCGCAGGCACTGGAGCAGCAGCGGGTTGAAGACGCCGCACTCCCCGCCCATGATCATCCGCATGGCCACGCCGTGGGGAAAGGCCTGCTTGTAGACCCGCGTGCTCGTCAGCGCGTCGTAGACGTCCGCGAGCGCGACGACCTGGGCCTCGACCGGGATCTCCTCCCCCCGCAGCCCGTCGGGGTAGCCGCCCCCGTCATACCGCTCGTGGTGCCAGCGGCAGATGTTGTAGGCCACCTGGAGCAGTTCCTCCTTGTGGCGCAGGAGGGCGTCCTCCATGATCTGCGCGCCGAGGGCGCAGTGGGTCTTCATGACCTCGTATTCCGCGGGTGTCAAGGGGCCGGGTTTATTCAAAATTTCCTCCGGGATGGAGATCTTCCCCACGTCGTGCAGCGCGGAGGCGTTGACGATCAGCGCCGACCGGGCGGCCGTGAGGGGGTAGCGGTCGGTGATCTCCTGGAGCTTGCGCAGGAAAATCTCGGTGAGGGTGCGGATGTGCAGCACATGCAGCCCGCTTTCCCCGTTGCGGAACTCGACGATGTTGGATAAAATCTCCACCATCAGGAAGTTGTTCCGCTCCTTCTCCACAATCTGCTCTGTTACCATCCCTTCCAACGCTTTCTGCTTGGAGTAGAGCATGATGGTGTTGCGCACGCGGCGCTGGACGGTTTTTTCATCGAACGGGCGGCTGATGTAGTCGGTGGCCCCGAGGTCATAGGCGTGGTCGATGTAGGTGGACGCGGTCTCCGACGAGATGGTGATGACGGGGATGCGCCCGATCCAGCCGTTCTTGTTCATGAGCGCCAGGACCTCGAAGCCGTCCATTTCCGGCATGACGATGTCCAGCAGGACAAGGGAAAGCTCCTCGCTGCGCTGGTGCAGGATGGCGGCCGCCTCCACGCCGTTGGCGGCTTCCAGGATCTCGTAGTCCTCCGAAAGCATATCCGCCAGCAGGGAACGGTTCATCTCCGTGTCGTCCACGATCAGTATCATGCCTTGCTTTTTCATGGCCGTCCTCTTTTCAAATCCTTAAGCCTGCGCCAGCTCCCGGATCCCGTTGATGGTTTTCTGGTAGTCCTCCCCGACCCGCCGGAGCAGGCCGGGCACGGCGTCCGTGAAAGCGCCGCCGCGCAGCTCCTCGCACAGGTCGCCGGCGGACCGGTACAGGGCGGTCAGCCCCAGGTTCAGGCAGACGCCCTTGATGGAATGGGCGGCCCGAAACGCCTCCTTCGCGTCCCCGGCCTCCACCGACCTGCACAGCAGGCCGTAACTGGGTTCCTCGGCGAACTTGAGCAGGAAGCGCCTCACGCGGTCCTCGTTCCCCATCCGGCGGAGCACCTCCGTATAGTCCGCCCCGATCAGGGCGTAACATTCCGCAGTCGTCATCGACGCACGATCCCCTTTATCCGCCCGCGGGCGGTCATTTTATAGTCTTTTGCCGCCCCCTTCCGGGCTTTTCCCCGGAAAAGGACGGCTGACTTCCACCGTATAATCGTCCCTGATCCTCATAATACCTCTATTTTAACGTGTTTGTGACCAAGAAGCAAGCCGAATCTGAAATTTGGGTCCGTTCCCCGGCGGATTCCGCCGCATGGAAAGGCCCCGGCGCGCCCCCATCGGGGCGCGCCCGGGCCATTAGCGGAGGGCTTACCCCACCCGCACCACCCCCAAGGCGCGCAGCCAATACAGCAGCAGCACCCCCACGGAGG
>ENA-UOIV01000319-UOIV01000319.1-human-gut-metagenome-genome-assembly--contig:-C59-NODE-319-length-56560-cov-15.003504_pt1 | contig 56560 bp, 33 predicted proteins | sample MGYA00242333_ERZ723880 | MGnify/ENA metagenome assembly ERZ723880 | reverse complement strand
GAAAAAATTGAACTTATAAAATAAGGAGGTGTCGCATTTACAAATTGAATTCAGCTAGCTAGAACGTTTTTTTATTTTCATCTCTCATATCTCTCATAAATTACAGTTAACACATACACTATCAATAGAATAGCAAATGAGAGATGCTCCTACCAGCCTGTATCTCTCATACTTTTCCCATCATCTCTCATACTTTCCTCAATATATCTCTCATAGCAATTTGCATTTTAAAAACAACCAACCGTATTTTACAGACCAAGCTACTACGTTTTATGCACAGAGTACCTATTAACTATCTGTTTATTAACTATAAACATCACATTTTCAATAAGCCATCACAACCGTTCCACTATAGTGAACGGTTTTGTGTACTCCAGTGAACAGTACTGTGCACTAGAGTAGACGGTTCTATTCACTAGAGTGGAATGATTATCATGCCGGTTAAATCATCTGTAAACAAAAGCAAGATATGACAATTACATAAGTAATTTGACACAACAATAGCAAAGATTCGAGACAAAAACTCCGGTCTCTTATCCCTTGATATCTAAATGAATCCAGTCTGACATCATTCAAACCAGATCTTTTAAATATCTCTAAGATTTGCTTTTTCCACAGAAATTCCCGAATATTGCACTCTAATATTAATCGAAAAGGATTCATGAAAAGAGTCGATTCTGTTATTTCCCTGATATACTCACTCTCGAAATCAGAAAAAAAGCACTTTTCCTCGCAAGTCGTCAAGGACAAAGAAGAAAAAGACTATCTAGTGATTTATGATATCATCACGAAAAGCAAACAGCCTAATGGAAATACTGTTAAAGAAGAGTTCTATCAACGGAGACCTAACGGTTCTTTTGAAGTATCCATCCAATATCTATATGAAAAACTGGTAGACACGCTACTCACGCTAAGAAAGAGAAAAGACATCTATTATGACCTATTGAACGATCTGTGCAAAGCTCGTATGCTTTATGAACGTTCCTTATTTGAAGAATGCTTTGAGATCTTATCCAATACAATAGAACAAGCGCAATTTTACGAAAACAATGAAATTTTGACGATTGCACTGAAACTGGAACTGGAATATCTGTTACGGCTGAATTTTCCCAACATGACAGAGCAAGAACTTTTTCATAAACATTTTATTCAAAATGAATCTTTAAAGAAAATTCGAAAAATAACAGAACAATCCTCTCTCCATAATTTACTAAAATATCGTCTATCCCATATCGGAGCCATACGAACTTCAAAACAAAAACAGGATATGAACGATCTAATGGTCAATGAACTTTATATAGCCGCTTCTTCAGATGCAGAAGGAAACTTTGAATTGACACGCAACCACAAACTTTTTCAGGCCAACTACTTGATGGGGGCAGGAGATTATAAAGCTGCCCTAAATTCATACAAAGAGCTTAATTTGTTATTTGAACAAAATCAACAGTTCTGGTCGAATCCACCCATTTACTATTTATCTGTGCTTGAAGGAGTACTCGGAAGTCTACGTACAGTAGGTAACTACGATGAAATGCCATACTTTCTAGAAAAACTAAAAAGACTGATAGCTGAAGATTCGTCACTTGAGTTTAAAGTAAATGCCATCTGCCTGCTCTTTCAATACGAATTATTCCCCCACTTAGATAAAGGAGAGTTTTTTAATTGTACCAAGCTCATTGACTGTTATCAAGAATCACTATATAACAAAGAAGCATGGCTAAGCCCTATACGTAAAAGTGAACTATTGCTTTATACAACCCTTGTACATATCGGTAATCAAAACTATAAAACAGCTAAGAAATATATAAGTAACGCTATCATTGACCACAATATCAAGTACCTCCCATTGATGAGAACCATTCGCTTGGTTCGCCTCATTGCCTATTACGAAACACAAGAGTACGACCTGATTCGGTATGAGTCACGTTCCATCATTCGAGGTCTCTCTTCACCGAAAGAACATACATTTAAAACAGAACGAATAATCCTATGGTTTCTGAATAAAAGAAATCTCCCCATCCTACATAAAGACCGGGAAACCTTTTGGAAAAAACTATCTTCGGAAATACAAGAATTGTACAATGATAAATATGAAAACCAACTTCTTCGCATTTTTGACTTCACAGCATGGATGGAATCGAAAATCCGGAAAGAAAAGCTATCCGAAGTATTGGAAAGACGCACAAATGCTAAAAAAGGCTAAGAGAAATAGCCATCCGGAACTCTTACTACAATAAAAAGAGACTTTTTTTAAACCCACATTTTTCCTTTGTAATTATATAAATGAATAGTATATAATGACATTATCATTCCTTATTATTAAAGGTTCTTTTATCTTATTATATCATTTTGAGATTATATAAATTAAATATTAATGTCAATAATCAAACATTACTATTTTCTACATTTGTATCATCATAATTTAAAATACTATGGAAATTACATCTATTCATAAACCCAGAATTGTAGTCATTGGAAGTTGCAATACAGACATGGTAGTAAAAGCCAACAGACTACCAGTACCCGGCGAGACCATATTAGGAGGAACTTTCTATATGAACCCAGGAGGTAAAGGAGCCAATCAAGCTATTGCAGCATCTCGATTAGGAGCTGAGGTAACCTTTATTTCTAAAATTGGATACGACCTATTCGGATTACAAGCACTAGAAATATATAAGTCAGAAAGGATTAATACTGATTTCATTTTCACCGATCAAAAAAATCCGTCAGGAGTAGCCCTTATCTCTGTAGATTCTTTCGGGGAGAACAGTATTATTGTTGCACCTGGCGCAAGCCGCTCTCTTTCAATAGAAGATATCAATAAAGCCGAAGAAAAAATCAAGAAAGCTGATATTATCTTAATGCAGCTTGAAGTTCCGATAGAAACGGTAGAATATGCAGCTAATATGGCCAATAAATATGGAAAAAAAGTGATACTCAATCCTGCACCTGCCTCTACGCTAAACAATTCTTTTTTAAATAACGTACATACTATACTTCCTAACCGGATTGAAGCAGAAATGCTGTCAGGCATTAAGGTGATGGACATTGATAGTGCCCACCGTGCAGCAGAAGCTATTGGAGAAAAAGGTATAGAGAATGTTGTCATCACATTAGGAAAAGATGGAGCATACGTGAAAGAAAAAGACCAATACACCATAATCCCTGCAAAAGAAGTAGAGACAATCGACACGACTGGTGCCGGAGACGTATTTTGTGGGGCATTCAGTGTTTATTTGTCCGAAGGACATTCATTGGCAGAGTCTGTCACATTTGCCAATGCAGCAGCCGCTCTTGCCGTTACCCGTATTGGTGCACAAAGTGCTATTCCATACAAAAGAGAAATAGTTCTATAAAATTAAAGAGAAACCTAGGTTAATCACATAAATCCGATTCACATGAAAATAGTAGTTATTGGAAGCTCAAACATCGACATGGTTGCACAAGTCAATCATCTTCCTGCTCCCGGCGAAACAGTCGGAGATGCCAATTTCATACAGTCTCTCGGTGGCAAAGGAGCAAACCAAGCCGTAGCGGCAGCCAGGCTCGGAGGTTCAGTCACATTTGTCACTTCTTTAGGGAATGACATGTATGCAGATATTCTAAAAAAACACTTTAAGAAAGAAGGTATCACTACTGATTATATCATTGATGATATCAATCACCCCACAGGAACTGCACTCATTTTTGTGGCCAACAGTGGTGAAAACTGTATTGCAGTAGCTCCCGGAGCTAACTATTCTTTATTACCCGGCTCCATCTCACGCTTTTCTGAAGTAATTGATGTAGCAGACATTATTATCATGCAAGCTGAGATTCCCTATGAAACAAACAAGAAAATAGCTTTGCTAGCAAAACAAAAAGGTAAAAAAGTACTGTTTAATCCTGCACCTGCTTGTCTGCTCGATGAGGAGCTGATGAAAGCGATTGACATTTTGGTTGTCAACGAGGTAGAAGCCGCATTTATTTCCGGCATTGACTACACAGGAAATAATCATGAAAAAATCGCTCAAGCATTAATAGAGGCAGGTGCACAAAATGTTGTTATTACATTAGGAAGTCAAGGAGTATACATGAAAAATAATCAGAAGACAGTTTATCTCCCTGGCTACAAAGTGAATGCAATTGACACAATTGCTGCCGGTGATACATTCTGTGGAGCACTAGCTGTCAGCTGTGCTCAAAGAGAAATAGATCAAGAAGCGCTCGGTTTTGCAAATGCAGCGGCAGCAATCGCAGTAACACGCTCCGGTGCCCAACCTTCTATTCCGACTCTCGACGAAGTGAAATGCTTCATACTTGAAAAAGAATCAGTCTTATCATTCAACTCTTAAATTTGATGAATTATGAAAACTTCTCTAAAAAAACTATTCATTCCACTATTATCGGGATTGATAGCATGTAATTTCTACAGTTGTGATAGTGATAATGAACATACCGCTATCCCCATAGCCCCTATCCTAAAGGAAATTAAGTTTCCATCTGAAAATGACATTACTCCCGGACAAGTTGCACAAATCAATGGACTCGGGTTTGCTAAAGAAGATGTACTCTATTTAAATGACGAAACAAACAAAAAAGAAAAAGTAGAAGTGACAGAAGTCACAGACAGCTATCTCAAGTTTATAGTTCCATTAGAAGCCGGAGGTAATTACAGCGTAATAATTGAACGAGCTGGGAAACAAACAATTTTAAATGGAACTTTTAAAGTACCCTTTGTAGTACCAATCATCGATGTAGTACTTCCCTCGAATAATATACCGGCAAAAGGGAAAGTTGAAATTCGAGGAAAAGGATTTGAGGATGGAGACATCGCTACATTATATGCCTCTTTTTATCCGGAAGGTGTTGAATATAACATTCCGTTAGCCTTAAATGATGAAGGAGCAGAATTTACACTGCCTGAAGGATTGTATGGCGTCAATTCTATCATGATAATCAGAGGAGAGCGAAAAAGTAACATCGGAACAATCACCATTGAAACAAACGTAGGAGATAAGTTAGGCGGCGGTGTCGTATTTTGGGTAGATGCCGCAAAAGCACACGGATATATCGTAAATATGAGCAATGTAGGTACACCTACAGAGAAGTTCGGGCCGGAAGTGGATCCTTCAGATGCAGCAGGTACAAGCCAAAGTATAGGAAGTGGATATGCAAACACTCAGAACATTGTCAAAAAGTTCAATACGTTACAAAGTGCAAACAATTGGCCCGAATGGCAGGGAGTCAAGATAGCAGCCCAACTTTGTCTGGATAACAGAGTGAACGACGGAGATTTTGCATATACGGATTGGTTTCTTCCTTCTAGAGAAGAACTTATAGAAGTATTCAAAGTAAAAAGTATGCTAGCTGAAAAGGGGGTCAATATTCCGGCTAATAATTATTGGACTTCAAGCGAAGCTGATGGAAATACAGGCTGGGCTGCCTATTATGTAAATTTCTACGAAGAGACCAATATAATTTCTGAACTATGCTCTAAAAGCGGATGGACAATTGGCGTTCTTCCTATCCGCGCCTATTAAATAATAACTCAATAAAATAAACGTTATGAAAAAACACATTATATTATTTATAGTCGTTTTCTTTGCAAGCATATTGCATGCACAAGTAATCAGCATTAAAGGGACTATTACTGATACCAATAATGAAACACTACCTGGTGTATCCATAACTATAAAAGGGACACAAACAGGAACAGTAAGTGATATAAATGGAAACTATACCATCAAAGTACAAAAAGGTAATATTCTGGAATTCTCATTTGTCGGTATGGTGAAACAATCCGTCACAATAGGGAAACAAAATGTCATCAATATACAAATGGCGGCAGACGCCATCAATCTGGATGAAGTGGTAGCTATCGGATATGGTATTGCCAAGAAAAGTGATTTGACAGGAGCTGTCGCTTCTATTAAGTCAGAGCACCTTACTAATTCCAAAGTAGGAACAGTAACCACCGCCCTACAAGGACTCGCTGCCGGTGTACAGGTCACAACCGGTTCTGTTAAGCCTGGCGGCGATGCTTCAGTTGTCATCCGAGGAGTCGGTTCACTTCGCGCAGGTAGTGAACCATTATATATCGTTGATGGCATTCCTGTTCAGGGAGGTTTACAAGATCTATCTTCTGGTGATATTGAGTCTATTGAAATTTTAAAAGATGCTTCGTCAGCTTCTATCTATGGCTCAAGAGGTTCTAATGGTGTAGTACTCGTCACTACCAAAAAAGGGACAAGCGGTAAAGCTAAAATCTCTTTAAACGCATCTTTTGGAACACAAAAAATGCTCAATAAACAAGACCTGATGAATGCCCAGCAATATTATGAATTGGTCTCCATTGCACAGCCGAATTATAAATGGACATCAGAAGAATTACGCTTATTAAGTCGTGGAGAATCTACTGACTGGCAAGATGCAGTTACCCAAAATGGGCAATACCAAAACTATAATTTTTCTATTTCAGGTGGAAAGAACGATATGCAACATTTTCTGGGTGTAGACTGGTATGACCAGAAAGGTACTATAAAGAACTCATCTTTTAACAAATTGACTGTACGGTATAATATGGATGCCAAACTAAACAAATGGCTACGGTATGGTGTGCGTTTCAACGTCATTGAGTCTAAACTCATGAATATCAACGAAGAGGCCGATTCCGGCTATGGAACTATGTTCAGTGCTATTAGTTCGCAACCTACAGCTCCTATCTACACAGAGGATGGAGAATATTTCGACGGATTTCTTAATACGAGAGCAAATCCGGTAGCAATTGTAGACTTACTTGACAAAGCAACACTTAAATCCAGATTTGTCGGTTCGGCTTATATTGAGATAGAACCTATAAAAAATCTAAAGTTACGTTCTGATAATGGTGGAGAACTCGTATTCTTTAAAGTGAACACATACGAAGACGAACGCATGGGACAACACTACACTGCTGGTGGTCATGCTAATGTTATGTCAAATAAAAAGAGATATTGGCAAACTGAAAATACAGCAACTTATTCATTTGATATTAATAAAATACATCAATTCTCAGCAATGGCAGGTTTTTCTGCATCACGAACAGATTATGAAGAAGTTACTGCAGACTCTAAGAAACTTTCATCTATCCTCAAATATTATAATTTGCAAGGAGCTGAAGAACACGGACCAAACTCTTCATATGCGGTTCCTTCTTCTTTAGTTTCTTTTTACGGGCGGTTCAACTATAATTTCAATAATCGTTATTTAGCAACATTAACAATGCGAGGAGATGGCTCTTCACGTTTTGCACCTGGCCATAGATGGGGATTTTTCCCGTCACTTGCTTTGGCATGGAGAGCTTCAGAGGAAAGTTTTATTAAAGAAAATGCACCCGCCATCAGTAATCTTAAACTAAGGCTTAGCGCAGGTAAACTTGGCAATCAAAATATCGGAGACTTTGCCTATTCTTCCATCATAGCTTTAGGGGGAGCTTCCGCTAATTATGTATTAGGAAATAATTTGGTAAGTGGTTCTGTACAAACATCCATATCCAACCCTGAATTAACTTGGGAAAAAGCTAACCAAATAGATTTAGGTATTGATTTCGGACTTTTCAACAATAGAATTGCGGGTACCATTGAAACTTACTATAAACGTACAACAGATCTTCTATGGCAAGTTCCCCTTCCATTGGAATCCGGTTTTGGAAGCTCTTTAACCAACATTGGCAAAATTGACAATAAAGGTATTGAGTTTACATTAAACACCGTTAATATCAGTACTAAAGATTTCTTATGGACTACTTCTTTTATGATTTCTTATAATGACAATAAAATAAAAGAGCTTTATGACGGAAAACAAGATGTGAACAAATCATTATTCGTCGACCGTCCCATCAGCCAATATTACCTCCTGAAATCCGAAGGCATCTGGCAAATAAATGAAGCTGCTGAAGCTGCCAAATATAATGCCCAACCAGGTGACCGTAAAATTAGAGACGAAAAAAAAGATTATGTTATTAATGGAGAAGACCGCGTATTCTGCGGAGTATCGACTCCCAAATATTACGGAAGCTTCACTAATACTTTCTCTTACAAAGGATTTGACCTCACAGCATTTTTCACCTTTGCCGGTGGACATAAAATCAACAATACATTGAACCGTTACCTCAACTCATTTAATGTTTGGGGCAATATGAGTGAAAACTACTACAAATACTATTGGAGACAGGACAAACCTAATAATAAATATCCTGCTCCCCGTGTAGGTAGCGCATATGCTAACGGCGACGGCACCGATGCTAATCTTCAGAAAGGAGATTATCTCCGGTTGCGTAATCTTGAATTGGGTTATAATCTTCCCAAAAATATCATCAAGAGTATCAAAGCCTCAAACCTCAGAGTTTATTTCTCTGTACAGAATCTATTTACTGCAACCGAGTTTACTGGATTTGATGTAGAATCAAGCGATAACACAAATCCATACCCCAACGCACGCAGTTTTATCGGTGGAATTTCTCTAAACTTTTAAAACAATACGATGATGAAAAAATACATTTCCATATTAATATTCAGCTGCTTTACACTATGCAGCTGCGAGAACTTTCTGGATTTAGCTCCTCAAAGTGTTCTAACCCCCGACAATGCATATACCAAACCTGATGATTGGCAACAAACATTATATGCCGCTTATGGTTCTCTTCAAGAGGTATTCGTCGGCAAATATACCATTACTCTTGGTGAATTTGGAACGGATGAAGTGATTCCATTCGACATGGGATGGGCAGCTTATTCACAATTGCATTATTATACCTTCTCCGCTTCTCATGAGTTCTTAGACAATCATTACAGACTATGTTATGAAGGAATCAAACGCTGTAACGCCGTTATTGATATGCCATCAGATGCAGTAAGTTCCGACCTTTATACTTCTATGATTATGCAAGCACGTTTTTTAAGAGCTATCTACTATTTTGATTTAGTAAAGATGTATGGTGGAGTACCTCTATGGACTAAATCTTCCATCGACAGAAGCGAAATTATGAAACCTCGCGCATCAGTAGATGAAGTATATACTCTTATTACTCAAGACATGGAAGCAGCTCTCGGTCTGCCGTCTACTTGGCCAGATGCCAAAGATAAAGGCCGTGCTACGTCTTATGCAGCACAAGCATTGTTAGCACGCATCTATCTACAATGGGGCAAACCTACCGAAGCTTTAAAATACTGTCGTATGCTAGAAGGTAAATTCCAGTTATATGATAATCTCAAAGACATTTTTAACCCAGCCAATAAAAATCAAGAATATGAGAATATTTTTGAGATTCAATTCAAGCATTCCGGTTCTTGGGGATTGGAAGGAAGTATACAACACTCCTACTGGGGCCCTCGTAATGTAGGTGGACCTACAAACTTTGGAGGATGGGGCGGATTCGGACCGACTCAATATTTATATGATTCTTATGACAATGCAGATAAACGTAAAAAAGCCTTTTTTATTACAGAATATGCAGGTGTAACACAAGATCCACCTTCTTGCGGTAAATTTTGGGATCCGGAAACAGGCAATGTAATCGAAGACGACAACCTGAATTTTATTTTCATTCGTTATGCGGATGTACTTCTAATGAAGGCAGAAGCATTAAACGAGATTAACGACACTAGTAACGAAAAATATGAAGCATTGAAAGCTGTTCGTTCCAGAGCCGGACTTACCTCTATTACTGCAGCCGATAACTTAAGTAAAGAACAGTTTGCCGACGTTTTATTAGAAGAAAGACTTCATGAATTTTGTTGTGAACATATGCGTCGTTGGGATTTAATTCGATTCGGCAAACTTGCAGAATACATGAAAAACCACGCTGGAGTCACTATCCAACCTTATCATGTATTGTATCCAATTCCACAAGCTGCTATTGATGCAAACGATGCAATTACCGAAAACAACGAAGGATATTAACATAAATCATTAATTATATGAAAACATTTATCTTTATCGCAGGACTCATAATTAGTGTTTTCCTGTACTCATGCAAAGAAGAAGATCATGGCATACTTCCTCCTATTGAAGGAGGAGGCACTATAGAAGTTAAGGACGGTAGGGTTACGGTAAATCCAGCGGAATGTTTATATGCTCTGCGTAACCCCATGAAAGGGCTTCGAGAATTTTTCGGTCCGGGATATGATAAAGTAAGAGACGAATATCCTTACCCTTACGGTTCTATTATCAAAGAGTATATGCAATGGAATATGCTCGAAGATAATGCGAATGATGGGATTGATAAGATAATAGCCTATAGTAACCATAGATGGAAAGGAGTGGAAGACATTAACGTCAAGGTGATCCCGCGTATTTACATTGTGTGGATGGAACCTTGGCACGGTGGATATGCCAAAAACACTTATACAAATAATCCGGATGACCTCAATGGATGGCATTGGCCCAGCGACATTCCGGGAGAAACCTATGATGAGGATGATCTCAATGCCCCTATAATAGGGGGATATTGCCATCCGACTTTTCAGGAAAGAGTAAAGAAACTTGTAGAAAAGGCTGGACTGGCATGGGACAACGATCCACGTGTAGCTTATGTAGAAATGGGAATTATCGGTGAATTCGGAGAGCATCATGATCCGGATATCACTACCGTATGGGCCCCCCACGATCAACCCAACCATGTAGAGAATCGTACTTGGTTACCAGGAATCGAAAAAGTATTAGGAGATGCCTTTACATCTGCTTTCAAGAATAAAAAAGTAATGGTTCGCTATGCTTATGAATTCAAGGACTACGAGTTTGGTATCTATTGGGACTCATGGGCTATTGATGAAGAAAAGGTACGAGGATACGAAGAAATGAAGAAACTAGGTGACCGTTGGAAGACCCAACCGATAGGAGGAGAAATTACCTGGAACTGGGGAAGTCTCTATAAATTCGATTCTTTCGAAGAAGTAGTGGCCGATGAAAAGACCCGGGATTTAGTTGTCCAACAAATCCGTGATCTACATTGTAATCATTTGGGCGGCATCACATGGGCAGATTTTAATGATCCGACTTTTGAACCTAACGCAGAATTATTACAAAAAACGATGGGATATCGGTTTGTTCTGTCAAACTTCAGCTATCCAACAAATATCAAACAAAATGAACCGTTCAAAATCTCATTTGATGTAGTCAACACCGGCTCTTCACCATTTTACTATGACTGGCCTGTCGAAATAGCATTACTGAATGCCCAGACTCAAGAAGTAGTATGGAGTAAAACACTGCAAACCCCCAAGACCTCACAATGGATGCCGGGAGACAATTGGGATAACTCTCAGAAAGTATATACCCAGCCAGCCGCCATTAACCATATTGAGGAAGAACTGACTTTAGATAAGAAAATAGATACAGGTGACTATATCATTTCTATTGCAGTGTTAGACCCTGCTGGTATGCTGCCTTCACTAAGGTTTGCCATTCAGAACTATTTCGAAGGTGGGCGTCATCCGATGGGGCATGTTGGAATTAACACCGAGCCTATATACTTCGAGATTCCTGTCAGCAATTTCAGTGATATGAGACAAGATAAAACTTTAAAATACAAACTTCAATAATAGATCATTCTAATGAAATCAATCATCAGAAACATATCGTTCTTATTGTTATTCGGAAGTATTACTGCTTGTGGCGAAAAAAACGTGACCGTTTCCTATCAAGAGTATCCAAATGCATTCAGAAATCCAATGAAAGGATTCAGAGAATTCTTTGCTCCCGGCATTGACCGTGTGAGAGAAGAATACCCTTATCCTTATGGTTCTATGACCAAAGAATACATGCAATGGAATATGATAGAAGATGATCCCAACGATGGAGTGGATAAAATCATCGCTTACAGCAACCATCGCTGGAAAGGAGTAGAAGATATCAATGTCAAAGTAATCCCCCGAGTCTTTCTTGTGTGGCTAGAACCTTGGCATGGTGGAAAGCCTAAAAATCCAAATAATCCTGATGATTTAGTCGGGTGGCACTGGCCTAAAGGGATAACACAAGAGAAAAGTCCATACAAACAAAGGCCGAACTCAGTAGCAGCCTACGTGGAAGAGAAAGACAAAAATACCCCCATCATTGGGGGATACTTTGACCCTTCATTTCCCGAACGTGTGGAGAAGCTAGTCGAAAAACTCGGGCAAGCATGGGACAATGATCCAAGAGTAGCTTATGTAGAGATGGGAATCATTGGTGAATGGGGTGAACATCATGACCCGGACTTGTCCACTTACTGGGCACCTCATGACGAACCTGACCATGTAGTAAACCGCACCTGGATTCCAGGCATGGAGAAAATCCTGGGTGACGCCTTCGCCAAAGCTTTTAAAAACAAGAAAGTAATGGTACGCTATGCCTATGAGTTTAAAGACTACGAATTTGGAATTTACTGGGATTCCTGGTCGCAACCGCAGGAAGTCGTCAGAGGATATGAAGAAATGAAAAAGCTGGGTGATCGTTGGAAAACCCAACCAATAGGAGGCGAAATAACCTGGAATTGGGGGGACTTGGCACGCTTCAAGTCTTTTGAAGAGGTGGTAGCCGATAAAGATACCAGAGAATATGTAATGGAGCAGATTCGCAATTTACATTGTAACCATTTAGGCGGCATTACATGGGCTGATTTCAACGATCCTGAATTCCAAAAGAACGCAGAGATATTGCAAAAGGCAATGGGATATCGGTTTGTCATAAACGAGTTTACATATCCGAAAGAAATAAAAGAACAAGAGAGTCTTTCAATATCTTTCAGTGTTGTAAATACCGGCTCATCTCCATTCTATTATAATTGGCCTGTAGAAATAGCTCTGTTAGATCCGGTGAACCATCAAAAAGTCTGGGGAAAGGTATTGGAAGATGTGAATATATCCGAATGGATGCCTGGAGACAACTGGTCAGTAAATGAAAATAAATATCAGACCGCACCCGAGATCTATCACGTCCAGGAGAATATTCCTATAGACGCATCAATAGCTAAAGGAAAATATATCCTGGCACTAACAGTGCTCGACCCCGCCGGAATGCAACCGTCACTCCGGTTTGCAAATGAAAATTATTTCGAAGGTGGATATCATCCGATGGGATATATCGGTATCAATGAACCTATTGATGACACTCGATTGGATCCAAATTCATTCTTTGACATCCAAAGCGATAAATCTTTAAAATATCAAATTAAACAACCCTACACAGGGCCTAAAGATACAAAAGCTCCTATACCTGTTATATTTGATACAGATGTGGGTAATGATATTGATGATGTGCTAGCCATGCAAATGCTATTCAATTATGAAAAAGCCGGAGAAATTGATTTGCTGGGTATTACTATCAGCAAGTCAAATCCTTATTCTATTGAATACATCGACGGATACTGCCGTCTCAACGGCAAAGGCAACATACCGTTAGGTTATGCTTACAACGGAGCCACTCCCGAAGATGGCGGTTATCTTCGTCAAACATTAGACACCATCATTGAAGGCAATAAAATACTGCATCCGCAAAGAAATATCAAAAGTAACTTGCCTGAAGGATATAAACTATTACGTAAGTTGCTCGCTTCACAGCAAGATAGCTCGGTTATATTCATAGCCGTAGGACCTGAAACCAATTTGGCACGCTTACTAAAATCTGAAGCTGACGAGTATAGTGAATTAGACGGAAAATCTTTAGTAGCCCAAAAAGTAAAAATGCTCTCTGTCATGGGAGGACTTTATGGAAATGAGTTCGATTTCCCGGAATGGAATCTGATACAAGATTTGGATGCTGCCCAAACAGTATTTAAGGAATGGCCGACTACAGTAGTAGCCAGTGGATGGGAATTGGGAAACAAACTGCTCTATCCGCATCAAAGCATATTGAACGACTTTCCGGAAAGTTATAAGCATCCACTTTGTGTCTCCTACAAGATTTATGATAAAATGCCTTATAACAGGCAAACTTGGGATCTCACATCTGTATTGTATGCCATTGAACCGATGGCTAATCATTTCGGACTTTCTCCGCAAGGAACAATTACTCTTGATAGCATCGGGCACAGCCTCTTTACTCCTTCCGAAAATGGGAAACACAGATATCTGACTATTCAAGGTGAAAAGAATATTCAAACTACACTAGGGGCAATTGTCCGTCAAGTCACTGGAAAAGATAAGTAAATATATAACCTGAAAAAAGAATAAATATGTTTATAGTCAATAGTTATACATTAGCAATCATTTTTTGTTTAATTACAATGATTTGCTGGGGTTCCTGGGGGAATACCCAAAAACTGGCAAGCAAAAATTGGCGGTATGAACTCTATTATTGGGATTACACTATTGGAATCCTGCTTTTCGCACTTCTTCTTGTGTTTACACTAGGGAGCTTTGGAAATGCCGGAAGAGGGTTTATCGAAGACATACAACAAGTCAATAGTGAGAATGTTGTCAGCGCATTGATAGGAGGAATAATCTTCAATGCTTCTAATATTCTGCTTTCAGCCTCTGTATCCATAGCAGGCATGGCCGTCGCTTTTCCGTTGGGTGTAGGTCTTGCCTTGGTATTAGGGGTATTTATCAATTATTTTAGTAGTCCGAAAGGAGATCCAGTTTGGTTATTTACGGGTGTAGTACTGATTGTAATTGCCATTATATGCAATGGGATGGCGGCTGGTAAAAATCAAAAATCAGGAAGTAACAGCAGTAGAAAAGGAATAATTTTGGCAGCAATTGCCGGTATCTTAATGTCTTTTTTCTACCGCTTTGTAGCTGCCGCTATGGATCTGAACAATTTTGAATCTCCAACTCCAGGAATGGCGACTCCTTATACTGCTTTCTTTATCTTCGCTGTTGGTATCTTCTTAAGTAATTTTGTATTCAACACGATTGTTATGAAACACCCGTTTGTTGGTCTACCTGTCAGTTATAAAGAATATTTTGCAGGAAAATCGATGACTCACATGGTAGGTATTCTTGGAGGATGTATTTGGGGACTAGGTACTGCATTAAGCTATATTGCTGCCGGCAAAGCAGGAGCAGCTATTTCGTATGCACTTGGGCAAGGTGCGCCTATGATTGCTGCCTTATGGGGAGTCTTTATATGGAAAGAATTTACAGGAAGTTCTAAAGCTACAAATAGATTATTAGGAATAATGTTTATTCTATTTATCACCGGGCTATCATTTATCGTCTTATCAGGAGGAAATTAATTATGAATATAAAATCAATCATTGCTTTATTGACTATCTTTCTTCTCTGTCCATCTCCTGCATCAAGCAAAAACATTGAGGGAACATCGCCTGACGGTAGTACCCGGATAGTTATTGAAACAGAGAATCAAGTTGCATATTCTGTCTTCCGTCATGGGACAATGATATTGAACACCAGTCCTATATCACTAACTGTAGGCAACAACATTTGGGGAACAGACAGAAAATGCCTGAAAATTACGAGCCATAGTGTTTCCGAAAGAGTAAACTTCACTGTTCCCCGTAAATATAAACAGGTATCCAATGAGTACAATCAAATTCAGTTAACTTATAAAGGATACAAAATAGAATTCAGAGTCTATAATGAAGGAGTAGCTTACCGCTTTATAAGCACATCCCACCATAAAGAGCCTGTACAGAGTGAAGTCGTATCCTTTTACTTTAACCAAGATTATAACAGTTATACCTTGCTGACAAACCAGCTACAAAATTGGTTTGAGCAGAATTATACAATAAGTCCTATTAGTAAACTGCCACGTGACAGTTTTTCTGTTGCACCGGTCATGGTAGAAGTAGGCAAGTATAAAGTACTACTAGCCGAAGCCAATCTATATAATTATGCAGGTATGTATCTACAACCAATCGGACATGCTTTTCAAGGAATATTTGCATTATATCCCGATCAGGAAGTACCCGCCGATGGAGATAATAAGATTTATGCTTCCACCCGAAAAGATTATATCATCCCACATTGTGGTAAACGTGCTTTTCCATGGCGTGTGATAGGAATCTTTGATGATGCACCTTCTATCCTGAACAGCGAACTGATCTACCTTCTATCTGAGGAGAAAGCCAAAGATGCCGATTATTCTTGGATTAAGCCCGGAAAAGTTTTATGGGACTGGTGGAATGACCGCAATATCTATAAGGTAAATTTTAAAAGTGGAATCAACACCGACACTTATCTTTATCTAATAGATTATGCCGCTAAACATCATATAGAATATGTATTAATTGATGAAGGTTGGTCAACTCGGAATGACTTACTAACTCTTAACCCCAATGTCGATATACCTTATATTTGTAAATATGCAAAGGAAAAAAATGTAGGTATCCAATTATGGGCTAAATGGGTAAACGTTATGAGACAAATGGATGCAGCTTTTGAGCAATTTAGTAAATGGGGAGTCAAAGGTGTCAAAATAGACTTTATGGATCGCAATGATGCAAAAATGGTCAACTTCTATGAGCAAGTTGCCATCAAAGCAACCCAGCACAAACTTCTAATAGATTTTCACGGTTCATATCCGAACGAAGGAATGCGACGCAAATATCCGAATCTTATGACCCGTGAAGGTGTAATTGGATTGGAATATAATAAATGGAGTAAACGAGCTACTGTCACGCACGATGTAATTATCCCTTATCTCCGTATGTGGGCAGGACCAATGGATTATACCCCCGGAGCTATGCTTAATGCACATCCGGAAACATTTTATGAAAATCAGCATGAACCGATGAGCCAAGGGACCCGAAGTCATCAATTAGCAATGTATGTAGTGTATGAAAGTCCTCTACAAATGATCTCAGACAGCCCTACCAAATATGATGAAAATCTACAAAGTTTCGAGTTTATTAAACAAATTCCCACTGTTTGGGATGAAACAATTCCTCTAAAAGGAGAAGTCGGTGAATATATCGCTATTGCACGACGTTATCAAAAGACATGGTATATAGGAGTTTTGAATGGAGTAACTCCACGAACAATAGAAATTGATTTGTCATTTATAGGAAAAAGTAGAAAAACAATCAAAGCCCACTATGATGGAATGAATGCAGAGCTACAAGCCAAAGATGTGCAGATCAAACAATATACGATCAGCGATTCTGAGAAACTTTCAATTCGTATGAGTCGTGGCGGTGGATATATAGGTATTATCAATATAGAATAAATTCAAACTATCATTTCTATTAAAATCAAATATTAATATGAAAAAACTACTTACCATTACAGTCATTGGACTTATTTTACTAGTTTGTCAGACTGCCTGTACATCACAAAAAAACAATAACACTACGTCCATACAAACAGAAATACCTGTCCGTCCCACCGGGCAGAAAGACGTCATTCTATTAACTGCCCCTCCAATAGATACCGTACGCGTAGGTTTTATCGGACTTGGAATGCGTGGTCCTGGTGCAGTAGAACGTTGGACACATATTCCAGGAACAAAAATCATAGCACTATGCGACCTACTTCCTGAGCGGGTTGAAAAAGCACAAGAAATATTAAAAAAAGCAGGTTTGCCAAAAGCTGAGCCTTATAGCGGAGAAGAAGACGCTTGGAAGAAACTTTGTGAAAGAGACGATATAGATATAGTTTATATTGCAACTGATTGGAAACATCATGCAAAAATGGGAGTTTATGCCATGGAACAAGGCAAACATGTAGCTATCGAGGTTCCATCTGCCATGACTTTGGAAGAAATATGGCAATTAGTCAATACTTCTGAGAAAACTCGCAAACACTGCATCCAACTTGAGAACTGCGTATATGATTTCTTTGAGCTCACAACATTAAATATGGCCCAACAAGGAGTTTTTGGTGAAATACTTCATGTAGAAGGAGCATACATCCATAATCTTGAAGATTTTTGGGGAGAATATTGGAATAACTGGAGAATGGATTATAATCAAAAACATCGTGGTGACATATATGCTACCCACGGTATAGGACCAGCTTGCCAATTGCTCAATATTCATCGAGGTGATCGTCTGAAAACATTGGTAGCTATGGACACAAAGGCTGTAAACGGACCTGCATACATCAAAAGACAAATGGGGAAGGAAGTTAAAGATTTTCAAAACGGTGATCAAACTTCCACATTAATTCGTACAGAAAACCAAAAAACAATATTGATTCAGCATAATGTAATGACACCCCGCCCATACAGTCGCATGTATCAACTTGTAGGTACAGATGGATATGCCAGTAAATACCCTATTGAGGAGTATTGTCTACGTCCTTCACAGATCGATTCTCAAAAGGTGCCCAATCATGAAGATCTAAACGCCCACGGTTCCCTGCCGACAGATGTAAAACTAGCATTAATGGATAAATATAAACATCCTATCCAAAGGGAATTGGAGGAAACAGCGAGAAAGGTAGGTGGACATGGTGGCATGGACTATATTATGGACTATCGCTTAGTATACTGCTTACAAAATGGCTTACCATTAGATATGGATGTCTATGATTTGGCAGAATGGTGCTGTATGGCCGAGCTCACCCGTCTTTCTATTGAGAATAATTCTGCACCCGTCGAAGTACCCGACTTCACTCGTGGAAGTTGGAATAAAGTACAAGGTTACTTTCACTCTTTTGTAAAATAAAATATTATCGGTAATAATTCTTTAATAATCAATATTAAAGCCATAGGAAATATGCTATTCCTATGGCTTCAAATTTAATTTTTCTGATACAGCTCTATTTAGACTGTTATATCCTACAAAAACTCTCCTCTCACATTCTGCACCTTAATCCTCAATTCATCTTCTTCTCCATCTGCACAAAAATTTACTCCATCATTACCATAAATCGGAATATGATGAATAAGAACACGTTTCTTCGCTTTCCTAAATTCTTTGGCGGAAGGTTCCTTTTCAAGAAGTCCATTTGTTCATTTCGCAGCTAGGCAAAATCATTCAAATCGTAATAGCCCCAATGGAAATCTGGTTTATCCTCTCCACAATCAAGTATAACGATACGAGTATCTCTCCAATTGAAAGAATCGTAAGTTTTATTTTCCACATCACTGTACCCCCATTGCCTATGGGATTCAGTCAATAAGGCTTGGTACGAAATTTTTTATTTGCCATTTCTGCTGTACACAGCTCTACAAGTATAGGACGATGATCAGATGCTATCGGTTCATCCAACACTTGAGAGGATATAAGAGCGAAGCCATTAACATTTGACTTCAATGCAGTAATATAATCTATAGTCTCCTTGGGTTCAGGAGCTGGATAAGTAGATTGTTTAGGATTGGAGAGTATCTGGAAGTCTTTCTGTAACTCCTTTATAAAATCGGATTCCGGTTCAGCATTCATGTCCCCAGCCAGAAAAAGAGGCTTTTTATAGGAAGCAGTAAATGACTTCACTATTTCCAGGGACTTCATGCGATCTTCTTCCGTTAATGACAGATGAGTACAACAATAAATATAATCCTCAAATTCAGCTAAAATTAAAGTGCGCGTTTCTTCTCTTCCCGGTAAAGCTATTGTTTGTACCCGCACAGGGATTTGTTTTGTCAACAGTCCGATTCCGTATTTTCCACCGTCAAAATCAATGGCAGGTGCAAAATAAGCATACATTTGTGTACGTTTTGCAATTTCTCCTAGCACATACTTCTGCCTGCTCCGGTTCGTCATACTATCCACCTCTTGTATAGCAACAACATCAGGAGAAACATTATTTATCACATTCGCTACACGTTGGAAATTACAAATATCATCCATGCCGTTCGCATTTTTAATGTTGTAAGTCATCAGCCGCAACGTATGCTGTGCCTGTACCGGAGAAATAAGCCAAAGAGCCGAAAGCAGTAGAAAAATCTTTTTCATGTTTCTCATTTTTGGGGGTTAATGTTAAGTGCCTCCAAAGGTAGTAAAAAAACAAAAAGCCACAAAGATATGCGTTGATACCTTTGTAGCTTCCATTTACAAGCGTTTGTAGAACCTATATCAAGCGCTTCAGATAATCCCTCTCACTCTATCGTCAAATGCAGAAAGCGCAGCTTTCGCCCCTTCGCCCATAGAGATAATAATTTGCTTATAAGGAACCGTAGAAACATCTCCGGCTGCATAAATACCCGTCACATTCGTACGGCAATGTGCATCAATCATGATTTCGCCCGGACGGTTGGTTTCCACTATGTCGCGGAATACACTGCTATTCGCAGAAAGCCCGATCTGTACAAATACACCATCCAATTCCACCAAACGTTCTTCTTCCGTTTTGCGGTCTTTGATGCGCAGGGCAGTCAGCTTATCACCATTCCCTATCACTTCCGTAGTCTGTGAACTTACAAACACTTCCACATTCGGCAATGATTTAAGTCGCTCTTGAAGTACACTGTCTGCTTTCAACTCATCCATAAATTCAAAAACAGTCACTTTGGAGCAGATACCGGCCAAGTCAATGGCTGCCTCAATACCTGAATTTCCTCCACCTACTACTGCTACATGCTTTCCTTTATAAAACGGACCATCGCAATGAGGACAGAAAGCGACACCACGACCTATATATTCGGCTTCTCCCGGAACATTCAGTTTACGCCAGCTTGCACCAGTTGCAATAATCAGTGCCGGAGCCAGGAACTTCTCACCAACAGAGGTAGTGATCTGCTTCTGTTTTCCAACCACTTCTACTTTTTCTACTTTACGATGCTCCAGTAAATCCACCGGATAGCGTAAGAGATGCGTTTTCAGATTATCGGCAAGTTCATTTCCTGTCGTTTCCGGAACAGAGATTAAATTCTCAATACCTACCGTTTCTTTCACCTGTCCGCCAATACGCTCGGCCACGATAGCTACACGGAGTCCTTTACGGGCAGAATAAATAGCCGCCGATACTCCTGCAGGTCCTCCACCGGCTACAATCACATCATATTCTTTCACCTCTGCATTCGCTTTGGTTTCGTCAATACCATATTGTTCTTCCAACTTGGCAAGCAATTCGCCAAATTCACCACGGCCTACATGAAGTAATTTTCCGTCTGCAAAGACAGAGGGCACTCCTTGTATCTTCAGTGCATCTACTTCATCCTGATAAAGCGCACCGTCTACCATTTCATGCGTAATAGCCGGATTCAAAGTAGTCATTGCATTCAGAGCCTGCACTACGTCAGGGCAGTTCGTACAAGTCAACGAAACATAAGTGGTCAGATGTATCGGACCTTTCAGTGCTTTCACACGGTTACACACAGCCTCATCGGGAAAATTCTTTCCTTTGCCGTCCAGGTTCAGGATAGCCAGTAACAGTGAAGTGAACTCATGTCCGTTGGGAATACCACGGAAAGTGATTCCGGTGCGGTCGCCATTCTTCAGTAAAGTAAACATCAATGCGTCTCCCTCATTCACAACACAAGTGATATGATCGGAACAATCCGCTACATCTCCCAGCAGCTCCAATAATTCTGTTTTGTTTTCGTGGCTGGATGATACGGATATATCAAAAGTAAAGTTTGCCTCCAGCCCAGCAAAAATACCCTTTAATTGTTCTTTTAATGCAGATTCTAACATATCTTTTGGGGGCTAAATCTTACCTACCAGGTCGATGCTTGGTTTCAGGGTAGACTCACCCTTCTTCCATTTAGCCGGGCAAACTTCCCCATCATGGCTGGCTACAAACTGTGCAGCTTCCACTTTACGAAGCAATTCACTTGCATCACGGCCAATATTGTTATCATTCAATTCCACCACTTTAATCTTTCCTTCCGGATTGACAACGAATGTACCGCGATAAGCCATACCTTCTTCTTCGATATATACACCCAGTGCACGGCTCAAAGCGCCAGTCGGGTCTGCCAACATCGGGTATTGAATCTTGCGAATGCTTTCAGAAGCATCATGCCAAGCTTTGTGCACGAAATGAGAGTCAGTACTTACCGAATAGATTTCTACACCCATCGCCTTGAACTGATCGTACTTTTCAGCCATATCCACCAATTCAGTAGGACATACGAAAGTAAAGTCAGCAGGATAGAAGAAAAGAATCGCCCATTTACCTTTCAGGTCATTGTTGGTTACAGTCTTGAAAGCTCCGTTTTGAAAAGCCTGAACACTGAATTCAGGAAGTTGAGAATTTAAAATTGGTTCCATAATCTTTATTGCTTTTATTGTTATTAATTGATTTGACTTATAACATCAGAAACAATGTTTTGTTTTTTGTTTCTGGTGCAAAGATAAAGGCAGAAACCCCGCCTTTGCAAAAAAAGTCCAATCGAATATTTCTATGCTATGATAGATGAAATTAATAAAAGCATTTTATAACTTTGCATGCATAAATAAAAAACTGAAAGTATACACGATCATGAAACATCCTCTTGCCCAGTTCCTATATTGCCCTGAATGTGGTTCCTCTCATTTTGAGGTCAACAACGAGAAATCTAAAAAATGTGCAGATTGCGGCTTTGTCTATTATTTCAATCCTTCTTCTGCTACAGTAGCACTCATCTTGAATGAGAAAAGTGAACTGCTTGTCTGCCGACGTGCCAAAGAGCCAGCCAAAGGGACTCTCGACCTACCCGGCGGATTCATCGATATGAATGAAACAGGCGAAGAAGGTGTTGCCCGCGAAGTACTGGAAGAAACAGGGCTGAAAGTTAAAAAAGCCGTTTACCAGTTCACACTTCCCAATATTTATATTTATTCAGGTTTTCCTGTACACACACTCGATATGTTTTTCCTCTGCACTGTAGAAGACATGAACCATTTCTCCGCCATGGATGATGTAACAGATTCTTTCTTCCTACCTCTCTCCGAGATTCATCCGGAAGATTTTGGGTTGGATTCTATCCGGCGAGGACTTAAAAAGTTCTTATCTGGCAGATAATTCGTTAAAATATAACAAACTACAGAAACATATCCCCTTTCATTCTGTACTTTTGCATAAACACCCGATTATGAAAAAAGAAATTACTAGACTCATTTGTGCGGCTATCTGCTGCACACCTATTATAGGATTTGCCCAGACAAGTGATAAATTCACTTCGACCGACAACCTTTATAAAGAAGGGAAAGAACTTTCCCAGGAAAAAAATTATGCAGCCGCCCTGCCGGCACTGAAAGCATTTGTAAAACAAAAGCCTGCCGCCAGCCTTCTTCAAGACGCAGAATACATGCTGGCCAGTTCCGCTTATGAACTGAAAGACAAGAACCGGATCGAAATCCTGCGCAAGTATCTCGACCGCTATCCTGACACTCCTTACGCCAATCGTATTTATGCGCTATTGGCCTCCTGCTATTTCTATGAAGGAAAATACGACGAAGCACTGGCGCTCTTCAACTCTGCCGACCTCGGTCTACTGGGTAACGAGGAACGGGATGACTGCACTTACCAATTGGCTACCTGTTATCTGAAAACCGATAATCTACGAGAAGCCGCAATTTGGTTTGAAACATTACGTGCCAACAGTCCCAAATATGCCAAAGACTGTGATTATTATCTCTCTTATATCCGCTATACGCAAAAACGCTATAACGAAGCACTGAAAGGTTTCCTGCCGTTACAGGACGATTCGAAGTACAAGGCACTTGTCCCCTACTACATTGCCGAAATTTATGCACAGCTAAAAAATTATGATAAGGCACAGATTGTAGCTCAGAATTATTTATCAGCTTATCCAAACAACGAACATGCTGCAGAAATGTACCGCATTCTGGGAGATGCCTACTACCACTTCGGACAATATCACCAAGCAGTAGAATCATTTAACGAATATCTTGATAAAGATCACTCAGCACCTCGTCGTGACGCACTTTATATGTTGGGACTTTCTTATTATCAGACAAAAGTCTATTCCAAAGCAGCCGAAACATTAGGTAAAGTGACAACAACCAACGATGCCCTCACACAAAACGCCTACCTCCATATGGGGCTTTCCTATCTGCAACTGGCAGAAAAAAACAAAGCCCGTATGGCTTTCGAACAAGCAGCCGCCTCCAATGCTAACATGCAAATCAAGGAACAGGCAGCTTACAATTACGCACTTTGCCTACATGAAACCTCCTTCTCCGCATTCGGCGAATCCGTTACTGCTTTCGAGAAGTTCCTGAATGAATTCCCGACTTCTCCTTACGCTGAAAAAGTCAGCAGCTATTTGGTAGAAGTTTACATGAATACCCGCAGTTATGATGCAGCCCTGAAATCCATCGACCGGATAGCCAAGCCAAGTGCGCAAATATTGGAAGCCAAACAGAAAATATTGTTTCAGTTAGGTACACAGTCCTTCGCCAATGCCAACTTTGAACAAGCCTTGAAATACCTGAATCAATCCATAGCTATCGGACAATACAACCGTCAGACGAAAGCAGACGCATATTATTGGTGCGGAGAATCCTACTATCGCCTCAACCGTATGACGGAAGCCGCACGTGACTTCAATGCATATCTGCAACTGACAACCCAACCCAACAACGAAACGTATGCACTTGCCAATTACAATTTAGGATACATCGCTTTTCACCGAAAAGATTATTCCCAGGCAAGTAACTACTTCCAAAAATATATCCGGCTGGAGAAAGGAGAAAATACAACCGCACTTGCCGATGCCTACAACCGTGTCGGCGACTGTTACCTACACGTACGCAATTTCGAAGAGGCCAAGCATTATTATTCACAAGCCGAACAAATGAATACTCTCTCCGGAGACTATTCTTTCTATCAATTGGCTCTTGTGTCCGGTCTACAGAAAGATTATTCCGGCAAAATCACCCTACTGAACCGCCTGGTAGGAAAATATCCGGCTTCTCCATACGCTGTGAATGCCATTTATGAAAAAGGACGGTCGTATGTGCTGATGGATAACAATAACCAGGCTATTACTTCCTTTAAAGAACTAATGAACAAATATCCGGAAAGCCCTGTCAGCAGAAAAGCCGCTGCAGAAATCGGTTTGCTGTATTATCAAAAGGATGATTACAACCAGGCAATCGAAGCCTATAAACAAGTTATCGAAAAATATCCGGGCAGTGAAGAAGCCCGGATGGCTATGCGTGATCTAAAATCGATCTATGTAGATCTCAACCGCATCGATGAATTTGCAGCTCTTGCCAATGCCATGCCGGGACATATCCGCTTCGACGCCAATGAGCAGGACTCTCTGACATATACTGCCGCAGAAAAAATCTATATGCGGGGACGACTGGAAGAAGCAAAAACAAGTTTCAACAAATACTTGCAGACTTTCCCGGAAGGAGCTTTCAGCTTGAACGCACATTACTATCTTTGCTTGATCGGAAGCGAACAGAAGAACTATGATATGATTCTTATCCATTCCGGAAAGCTATTGGAATACCCTAACAATCCATTTGCAGAAGAAGCTCTTATTCTTCGTGCCGAAGTACAGTTCAATCAGCAACAGACTGCAGACGCTTTGACCAGCTATAAAATGCTGAAAGAGAAAGCAACTAATGTGGAACGCCGCCAACTTGCTGAAACCGGAATACTTCGTTGCGCTTTTCTGCTGAGAGACGACATCGAAACAATTCATGCCGCTACCGACTTGCTGGCAGAAGCCAAACTTAGTCCGGAGCTAAGAAACGAAGCCCTTTATTATCGCGCCAAAGCATATACCAAGCAGAAAGCCGATAAAAAAGCTGTGGATGATTTGCGTGAGTTAGCCAAAGATACACGTAATGCATATGGAGCTGAAGCCAAATACCTGGTGGCACAATCACTTTACGATGCAAAAGAATACAACGCCGCCGAGAAAGAACTTCTCAACTACATAGAGCAAAGTACACCACACGCTTATTGGCTGGCACGCAGTTTTGTCCTTTTGTCCGATGTATATGCCGCCATGGGCAAAGACTTGGATGCACGCCAATACCTGTTGAGTCTGCAACAGAATTATCAAGGCAACGATGACATCGCAACTATGATCGAAAGCAGACTGAGCAAATTGAAAGTTAAAAATTGAAAGTTGAGAACTAAAATATAAAACAAAAATGAAACGATCTCTTTATATAATAGGTGGAATCACATTGGCAATCTCCATGCCATCCCATCTCCTAGCCCAAACGACACAGCCGAAAGATACGACCATGAATCGTACCGTCGTTGTGGAACAAGAATACAATCCGGACATCATGGATGCTTCCAAAGTGAACGTCCTGCCTAAAGTCGAAGAACCGACTGTCAGCAAAAAAGAAGTGGAATATGCCACTACATTTTTTCCGGCAACTTCCGTTCCGGCAGGGTTGATGAATCCTTATACCGGAAAAGAAATACAACCCGAAAGCGCCCCCGGATATGTACGTGCCGGTTACGGCAATTTAGGCAATCTGGACATCCTCGCCAATTATCTATTCCGTCTGTCGAAGAAAGACAAGCTGAATGTACGTTTTCAAATGGACGGTATGGATGGGAAGTTGACTCTCCCTTACACAGACGGCGAAAAATGGAATGCTTTCTACTACCGCACACGTGCCAATGTGGATTATACGCACCAGTTCAATAAATTAGACTTGAATATTGCTGGAAACTTCGGGCTAAGCAACTTCAACTTCCTGCCGGGAAGCGTCAACAGCAAGCAGAAATTCACCTCCGGTGACTTCCATGCGGGTATTCATTTCATTGATGAGACTGCACCACTGCGTTTCAATGCAGAAACGAACCTGTTGATGTACGAACGCCAACACAATATGATCAGTGAAAATGATGCAAATACAGCCATCAAGGAAACAATCATACGCACCAAAGGTGATGTCACAGGAGCCATCAACGATCAACAATCCGTTACTATCGCATTGGAAATGAATAATCTTTTATACAGTGGATACACTAAGAACCCATCTACGGGAGATGAATATTTCAAGAACTATACGACTCTACTTGTGAATCCATATTATGAGTTGAATAATGACGATTGGAAATTACACATCGGAGCCAATATAGATTTATCTTTCGGATTCGACAAGTCATTCCGTATTTCACCGGATGTCACTGCACAATACATATTCTCTGATAGTTACATTGTTTATGCAAAAGCAACTGGCGGTAAGAAACTGAATGATTTCCGAAGGCTGGAAAGCCTTTGTCCATACGGAGACTCTTACTTTTCAACAACATCTGCCGAATCAAGCAACCGCCGTCCTTATGACACGTATGAACAACTGAACGCTAGTCTAGGACTGAAAGCCAGCCCCTATCCAGGTATATGGTTCCAACTGTTCGGTGGATACCAGAATTTAAAGAATGACTTGCTTTACTCCTATTCAAGCTTGTCCGATACAAGCATCGGAACAGTAAGTACCATGCTCGCTTTCACACAAATACACACCGATAATGTCTATGCCGGCATAAAATTAACTTATGACTACAAAGATGTACTGTCCCTGTCCGCCCATTACATATACCGCAACTGGAACAGTGACAATAACGAATATCTACTTGCCGTAAAGCCTGAAAATGAAGCATCCATCTCTCTCAACGTACATCCCACCTCTGCACTCCAACTGAATGCCGGTTTTGATTACATCAGCCGCAAGGAGGAAGCAACATCTTTCAATATGTCAGATATTAGCGATCTGCATATCGGAGCCAGCTATAATGTATTCAAAGGAGTATCCATTTATGCGCAAGTACATAACCTGCTGAACAAGAAATACCAATATTATTTGGGCTATCCCGCCGAAGGATTCAACTTCTTAGGAGGACTGAGTTTCCGGTTCTAAGATAAAGAAAAAGGGGGCATTCCTACTTATATGAATACCCCCTTTACAAACCAAAACAACCTTCAATTATTTTGTTATCCTTATAACAAATCCACCACCAGGAGCCATGTGTAAATTCAACTTTTTATTGGCTGATACGCGGATCACTTCACGCTTATAGTCTTTCCCAACACGATCGGCATTGATACCATCTCTAAATATTTCCGCATTGAACTCACCATCACCCAAGAAAGACAGATCGACTTCAACATCACGCTCTTTCCAGTCGGTCAATCCACCCACATACCAGATGCCGTCTTTCTCACGTGCCATTACAATATGTTCGCCTACTTTTCCGCTTATTGGAAGTGTCTGATTCCATACAGTAGGAATGGCAGCGATAAACTTCGTACATTCTTCCTCTTTCAGATAATTAGTAGGTGCATCACACAGCATATTAATAGGAGAATCAAAAATAGTATACAATGCTAACTGACGGCAACGTGTACCCTGACTCATCGGTTCTGTATAGACAGCATGAAAGTTCTTCATGATTACGTTATTCATCGCTCCCTGTGTATAATCAAGTGGTCCGGCAACCATGCGGATGAAAGGAGCTGTCACATCATATATCACTTGATCTGTTCCCGGTTCTGCCCACTTCATTTCTTCCAGTCCATGGACACCCTCGAAATTGATCGTATTCGGATAAGTACGTTGCAAGCCAGTCGGTTTGAACGTTCCATGGAGATCTATCAGCAATTTATATTTTGCTCCGGTTTCAGCCGCTTTACGGTTAAACTCAACAACTTGTTGGTCGTCACGGTCCATAAAATCAATCTTGAAACCTTTGATTCCCATTGCGGCATAATGCTTACATACACGATCCATATCTTTTTCAAAAGCACGATAGCCCGCCCAAAGTATCAAATCTACATTTTTGCTTTTTGCATAGCTAATCAACTCTTTCAAATCGATTTCAGGAATCACCTCAAACAAATCCGCTTTACCCGGCACTGCCCATCCCTCATCCAATATCACATATTCGATTCCGAATTTCGAGGCAAAGTCAATATAGTATTTATAAGTCTCATTGTTGATACCTGCGCGGAAATCCACGTTGTAGAGATTCCAGTCGTTCCACCAGTCCCAAGCCACTTTACCCGGTTTAATCCAAGAAAAATCTGTAAATTGTGCCGGAGTAGCCAGTTTATATACCATATCATTACAAAGCAGTTCTGCATCATCCTTGGCAATGACCATGACACGCCAGGGAAATGCTGTGCTTCCCTCCACTTTAGCAATATAAGGTTCACGAGATTTTACTACCCCTTTCAGTCCGCGAACTTCGTCTACTATCGTTTTCGGATAAGCTGCAAAGATTCCATCCAGAGAATATCCATGCTCACCATGTTTCACATACATACCCGGATAGTTCATCAAATCGGCTTCAGTGATACAGATTTTTTTTCCGTTCTTTCCCTCGACCAAAACCGGTAAAAAGGCAATCTGTTCCTTATCCCATGCAGACAAGACAGTTTCCAGATACGTATTTTGAAAAGAACTGTAGAAAGGATCTTTCTTGCCCTCGTTCATTCGGCCTTTCGGTGAAGCTACAAAAACTTTCGGATCATTCGGAAAACAGAAAGAAGCCTGCTCGCTTTCCACCATAAACGGCTTCCTCTGTTCAGAGACAAAACGATAGGCTGCACCATCTTCATAAGCTCTGAACACCAAGCTATATCCTCCTTTAAAGTCAATGGTCAGTTCATTGAACTGGTCCTTGATTGATTTCTTCTTATAGATGGGAGGATAGATAGTCTCATTTACAGAACGGCGGCTAATCTTCTTTACTTTCGGATTGAGTCCGAAAGCTGTACCATCAGTTAGTTTCATGAAAATAGGAGACGGAGCCACCATCACATCGTTGTCGTGAAGAACGGAGTATTCCACATTCTTATCATTCACAATCACGTTCACCTGCACTTTACCGGAAATGTCTTTCAGCTCGTACACTTTCTGTGCACAAATGGTTAGAGGTGCGATAGCCATTAGAACCGGCAAAAGTCTTTTCATCATACGTTTCATAAACTAATACTTTTTGTATTTCACACAGTTTTTTATTTACATATTTATCATAAGAGTACCATTTTTTTAGAAATCAATTGTCACCTGATAGGTATCCTTATTCTCAAAGAAAGCCTGTTGCACCTCATATTCGGGAAGCCATACGTATTTCTTTTCCCCTTTATATTCGGCTTCGAGCAGGAAAGTGAACCAGCGATTATAAGGCAATTCGTCGGTATGCAAAGGAGGTGCGGGACTATCATATAAGTTGGGGACACCAGTTATCAGATATTCTCCTTTCTTATCCGTCTCATAAGTACGGTAAGGAGTAGCGATCAGATCATTAAATTTTGCACGTGAACCATACAGATTCAGCTTTACCCCTTTTTGCTTTTTACCTTTCACTTTTACAGATACCTGTATGTTTTCGGGGAACATTTGTTTGAAGAATCCGTCGAAATCACGTCTCGGACGTTTGGACTTGGCGGTGTGATTGATTATATGAACTGCATACGAGCTCCATTTATATGTTTTATAATGACTGTTCATCACACAAGAGTCAGGTTCATATTCGATATGGTTCACCGGATTGTTCTTTGCCCGGATTCTATCAGCATACAAGTCGGTTACCCCACGATAATGTCCGAGCTCATGTGCCACTCCTCTATGAAAATAGTCGATACCAAACAGATCTTCATGTTCCGTCTTGCTACGGCTACGGCAAATTACCATATTCAGATCGTCCGCCCCACCACCGCAATACCATCCTTTAGCCGATTCTTCATCGTCAAAATCAAGAATAGAGTCTATAATCAGCAGTACATCGTGATTGGGAAAACCGGCACTCTTCTGATAGATTTTCTCCAATTGGCGGGAGGAGCAGTCGTAAATCACCTGCAGATCCGGTATATAACGGAAATAGTAGTTGAAACGTCCATTGCCGGCTTTGTTCCAGAAGTCGTTCACTTGGTCGAAAAAAGCATTCAGCTTCGCTTGATAAGCTTCTTTACCTCCCCAATGCTCCACTCCGGCCTTATCGACAGCCACAAATACCCGGTATTCAATGGTGTCCAAAGATTGTTGAATCTGATTTTCCTCCAATGTCTTTGCCTCCATCCAAGAGAAGAAAGGCAATAGAGCGGGAAATATGAGCCATCTTTTCCAGTTGTTTTTCATATTAGTTCTTAGTTAAGAATGTATTTTATTTCTTGTAAATCACGACTATTTCCACCGACCATCAAAGTGAAGTCTCCTTTCTCCACAATGAACTTCATTTGATTATTGTAGAATCCTAGTTGTTCATCTTTTACGTCGAAGGTGACCGTTTTGCTTTCACCTGGATTCAGCTTAATCTTTTCAAAGCCTTTCAATTCTTTGATAGGGCGAGTGATAGAAGCCACCTCATCACGTACATACAACTGAACAACTTCCTCGCCCTCGCATTTTCCAGTATTGGTAACCGTTACAGCAACACGTGTATAAGTACCTTTTCCATCACCCGGAAGCAGTTTCACATCCGAATAATTGAAAGTAGTGTATGACAAACCGTAGCCGAACGGATAAGCAGGCTCCGTAGGAATATCAATGTACTTCGCACACCATCCGCCCAATGCAGTGGGGCGTCCTGTGCTCTTATATTGATAATACAATGGTATCTGTCCGTTATGCTGCGGAAAAGTCATTGGCAGCTTACCCGAAGGATTATAATCGCCCCAAAGTACATTACAGATAGCATTACCCGCTTCACTCCCCAGCCACCAGGTACATAAAATAGCGGGAGCCTCCCGACGAACTTCATTGAAAATAACAGGACGACCACACATCATTAGTACAACTACCGGTTTACCAGTCTTCACCAATTCGGAAACCAAACGCTGTTGTTCGGCAGCAATAGAAATATCTCCTTTCGAACGCATCTCACCGCTTTCCCAAGCTTGTTCTCCCATTGCAACGATAACCACATCCGATTGGCGGGCAGCAGCTAAAGTCTGATCCAGATTTACAATTTTATTCGTTTTCAAGTCGTAGCCATCGTTATAGTTGATGTCCACTCCTCGTTTCTCCATTGCCTCATACAAGGTTACTACTTTACCAACCTCTGCACAGGACCATGCACCGCACATATCTTTCTGCGACTTGGAAAGCGCACCAATCAAAGCAACTTTCTTGATAGAAGAAGAAAGCGGTAACACCGAGTTTTCATTTTTCAAAAGAACAATAGAACGTTCGGAAACGTAGCATGCTTCCTTGCGGGATTCCTGTGAACCAATCACTGTACGTTCCCTTTCTTCATCACAGTATCGGAACGGATCATCAAATAATCCCAGTTTATATTTCTGTTCCAAAATACGTCTGACAGCATCATCCACCAGCTTGATAGATACCTTACCCTCTTTTACCAGAGACACCAGATTCTTGGAATAGCATTCACTGACCATCTCCATATCCAGTCCGGCCTTGATTCCTTTATAAGCAGCTTCTTTTTCATCTTTCGCATAACGGTGGTTCATCATTTCTCCCACTGATCCCCAGTCGGATACTACAAACCCTTTAAATCCCCATTGATTCTTCAGAAGCTCCCTCAACAGAAAAGTACTTCCGGTAGACGGTTCGTTATTAAAGTCATTGAACGCACTCATGAAAGTAGCAGCACCGGCCTCTGCACCAGCCTTGTAAGGAGGCATATAGAAATTGGCAAACTGTCCCATCGACATATCCACACTATTATAATCTTTTCCGGCAATAGCTGCACCATATCCGGCAAAGTGCTTAATACAGGATAAAATAGTATTCTCTTTCGATAAATCATCTCCCTGTAAACCATGTACACGCGCCTTAGCAACCAACGAGCCATAATAAGGATCTTCACCGGCCCCTTCCATCACACGCCCCCACCGGGCATCCCAGCTAATATCCACCATTGGAGCAAACGTCCAATGCAACCCAGCTGCCGCAGCTTCCTTTGCCGCACATCTCGATCCTCTTTCTATAGCATCCAGATCAAAACTCGCAGCCTCTGCCAATGGCAACGGAAAACCTGTTCTATATCCATGAATAACATCCAATCCGAAAAGCAAAGGAATCTGTAAACGTGATTTCATAGCTGCCTCCTGATATTTACGAGTATTGGCAGCACCGGATACATTCAGCAAAGAACCGATCAATCCCTTACTTATATCTTCTGTCCGACTGATACGTGTATTATCAGGACCTGTGGCAAATCCACCGGAACATTGGCTTAACTGCCCCACTTTTTCTTCCAGTGTCATCTTTTTCATCAGACCGGATATGAAACGATTCATTTGAGCCTCATCCTTTTGATTCTGCGCCATGCTTCCCATAGCGAAAATCGCCATACACGAATATGTAATTAGTCTTTTCATCATTTTATTATAAGAGTTTATCTGTATTGATTTAAATGTTAATATCCTCCATACGTTTTACTTTCTATCGCAAAGATAGCCGCTGGTCAGATTCACATTGGCGAATTACGTACAAAAGGACAATAATATCGTAAAGTCTGCTTTTTTTCTATTTCTTTCCGTATAGCATTCAAGCACTTCTGTCATTTTTTTGCCTTTATTGATACGATTTTCTCCTTACTCTTCACTTATTCGTAAGAGATATTATCCAGCACTTTTATTCCCTCTTTCCGAACACCTGTCTCAAACAGATTCTTAAACGATTCTACCGACAATGAAGTGGATGGTTTAAAATCTGAAGAATTCATATACGCCAGCAAAACGGCATAGAATTGTAATCCTTCCGGTGTGTCACGTACCGCTTCCAAGTCGGACATACAAAGCAGTAATTTACCGCCCTCTACATTCAACTCCATCAATAAGCCGAGTTTATGATTTCGTTCCACATTGTCAATTACCTGCACAATAGGGCGGTATTCTTTTGGCATACCATCCAGAATAAGCGGATAGCTATGTTTGATGATTGGATACCACTGCCAGTTCGTATGGTATTCGGTTGGGAAGTCATTGAATACCGGATGCTCGGGATTGGTCAGAATCCCCAATGTACCAGGTGAAGCAGGTTTCTTGATGCGGTCACAGATACTTTTGAACATACGATAATTCCAATAGTCGGTCTGGAACAATCCTCCCACTGTTACTTCTTTACAGTCTTCCCCACGAGGCATCAACAGTACCTTTCCACCTTGCTTTAAAGCATTCAGCACATCATCCGTTAGTTGGCGGGCAACTACAACATTACCTATCTTCAATTGCTTCTTTGCAGGATATATCCATAGCGGATAACTATTCTGATAGGAAGTTCCGGATACTTTCAAAAGTAATTCGGCTTTATACGCTTGCTCCACATCGGGCAATGTCAAACGAATAGTTCCGGCAGTCAATAATCCTAATCCCGATGGAATAGCCATCTTACCTTTGCCAAGGCTTTTCTTCCCATTTTTGAGTTCCCATGAAATACTTTTTCCGTTCAATGAAGTTTCTCCATAATTGGCAATCTCAACAGTACCTGCGAATGATTCACCGCCTGTCCAACAGAACTTGGCAGTTGTCAATAAAGGAACCACTTCACTACAGAATTCTCTCCATTTCTTCGGTTCAACCAATCCTTTACTATCCATAAAAGCATCCAGAATACCAACATAAGCCGACCCTTGTCCCGGATAATCCTGTAAATCGAGTAACTGAAAACCAGCCATCCGTTTGGAGCGGAGATTCATTTCAATATCTGCCCGATAAAGTTCCACAGACCATGCACCCGATGCTTTAAAAAAATCATCCGCCTGTTCCAGCATGCCGGCTTTCTCCAAGCGTTCACGAAACACTTCAAAATTCCAGGGAGCCAAGACTCCTGTATATTTCTTCATCTCCTCATAATTCGGGTAAGTTTGAAACTGTCCGGTTTCATGTCCGATCACCGGAACAGGAGATTTTTCCAGAGCCTCATCAAAGTTCATTACCGAATTAGGATAGGTATTATTAAGATAGCCACCTTCTTCCGCGTCTGCGAAAGAGAAAGAAGCACGAGCATGAGTAGAATAACCCTCACCACTGCCTACACGACAAGTTACCAGAAAATCCTCACCCGGAATATGTCCTCGTGAGCCTAAAAAGATATTCGAACCGTACGTGTATAGGTGCCTCGGCTCTATGGAACGGAAACGATCTACAAACTCTTTCATCACATCGATGTCACCTCCCAGCTCATTCCCCAAGGCAAAGAGTACAAAAGAAGCATGGTTACTATATTCACGCATGATATTCTCTCCATCTTTCATCAGAAAATCCATCAGCTCGGCAGATTCTTTCTTAAACCCTCCCCAGATAGGTAATTCTGGCTGTAAGTAAATACCCTCCAAGTCCGCAGCTTCAAAACACGCAGTAGGTGGGCACCAAGAATGAAAACGACAATGATTCAATCCATATTCCTTACAAATCCTGAAATAACGACGCCATTGTTCCAAGTCCATCGCCGTATGACCCGTCAAAGGGAATACACAGGCATCATGTTTTCCTCGAAGAAATGTTTTGGCGCCATTGATAGTGAAATGCGTTTCTTCAGTTTTAAAGTCGCGCAAACCGAAACGAACTGTTTTCTCGTCTATGCCATTTATCTCTGCTTTCAGTTGATATAGAGCCGGCTGGAGGTCACTCCACAATACAGCATTATCTCCCAACTGATAAGTGAATTCATATTCCTTGCTCCCCTCTTTCAAATCATATTCCGCAGATCTGGCTTTATGCTTTTTGGCAGTATTGAAAGCAGAAGCTGACAACTGCAGTTTCTTCCCACCAATGCCTGAAGAATTGGAAAGAGTTATTTTCACTTTTACGGAGCGGTCTTCTACCTGAGGAAAAGCCTGAATGGACTCAATAAACAATGGATTCATTGCCTGCAATTCCATCCGTCCGATAATACCGTTCCAGTTTGTCTGGGTAGATTCCGTACAAGCGTGAGAACTTGAACGAATCTGCCTGGGAATACTTTTTCCGTTATCTACACGAATAGTCAGCTTATGTGAACCGGGAGCCAGGAAGTGAGTGAGATTAAATTTCTGTGGGGTAGATAAATAGTCGCATTTACCCACTTCCCGACCATCGATCCACACGGTTGTCGGACGAGTACGTTCCAGAAACAACACGACATGCTTTTCTTTCCAGTCGGCTGGTATTTCTATATTCCGGCTATACCATGCCGCACCTTCATATTTATAATATCTGGACAAATAAGTGGTCTCCGACTTGTTGGTATTCTCTATTCCTTTTCGATTTGAATCTGTTGTACCGGGTAAAGTCACAGTTTCTGCAAAATCCATGTTCCACAGTTTTTCCTGTTCTCCCTTGCCGTGAGGGTCCAATACAAAACTCCACGTTCCGCTCAAATCAATCATTTTGCGCAAACCTGATGTCTGCGCCCATGATGTACACAAAAAAACAAATAATAATAAAAGAGTTCCAGCTAATCGATTACGCATAACTTTATTCATAATATATGATTTAATGTCCTTAATTTATCTGTTTACAAAGATAGGACGGAGAACAAACCACAATGACAAATCCCGTACAAAAAAACAATAATATCGTAAAAGATACTGTGTATCATCCCTTTGATATCACTATCAGCATGATAATGTCCTTGCCTGACTGATAAAATACACAAATAGTTTTTTCATAGCTTCATCCCCTTCCACAGCCTGCAACTCCGGGTGGAACTGAACACCCCAAATATGTTCGGAATCAGATTCGATTGATTCTATGACTCCATCATCAGCGAAAGCAGATGCCTTGAATCCACAAGCCAATTTCTTAACGGCTTGATGATGAATGGAGGAGACTTTCAAACTTTCCTTGCCTGTAACAGAATACAATTTTCCGGTCCTCAAACATCGCACATTATGCTGTAATATCATAAACGCATCCGGTGACCGATGATTAATTTCCGAGGGATATTGAGCAGGCAAATCCTGATATAATGTTCCACCAAAATAAGTATTAATAATCTGCATTCCCCGACAAATACCTAAAACGGGAATTTGCTTTTCGGATGCCAAGCGCAGCAAAGCATAATCAAAGTCATCCCTATCCCGGCAACATTCTCCACATTCAGGAAGAGTCGATTCTCCGTATATCACAGGCGATATATCTCCCCCACCTGTCAGGAGTAAACCATCAATAGAAGAAACCACAGATTGTAAAATCTGTACATTGTCGGTAAACGGAAGAATAAAAGGGATGCCGCCCGCTTGAAGGACAGCATCCACATATTTTCTTTTCACTGATATTCTTCCCGGAATATCAATTTCAGTAGAAATACCAATAACAGGAATTTCTCTTTTTACGATTTTCATTGTCTTTTATCAACTTAATCCACAGCCTGTAATTGTAAAACCAAACTTGAATATTCACTTTTCAGCAATGATTTTAATGCAATGCCTTCTTCCATCAATATCTTTCCACTAATGATTTTACCATTCAGGTCACAAGGTTTGCTACTGTCCACAGGTGTCAAATCTACCAAACGATAATTCTTCGACGGATCCAATCCATTCATACAAACCTTCGGAATAACCATATTGATGAAATGAGAAATCTTATATGCATAAAAGACCGCCTTATTCTTTTCGGAAGTGACATACATCAGAGAGGATACTCCTTTATTATCGTATGGAGACACCAACCGATACAAATCACCGAACTGAACCACAGGACGAATATCTTTATACGCTGCAATAGCACGCTTGGAGAATGCCTTATCAACATCATTCATGTCCTTCGGCTGAATTTCCATTCCCAATCGCCCGGACATTGCCACATCAAAACGGAATTTCAATGGAATACGACGTCCGGTCTGATGATTCTTGTCCGCACTTACGTGAGATGCCATAGCAATAGCCGGAAAGAAACCGGAAACTCCCCATTGCATATAAATTCTTTGCAAAGCATCCGTATCATCACTCGTCCAGAACTCATCAAAATACGGAAGCAATCCATAATTGACGCGGGCACCGCCACCAGCACATAGCTGCATCACGAGTTCAGGATACTTGGCACGAATACGCTGAAGTACTTTCTGTAAACCCCTATTATACTCAATATAGAGATGTGATTGCTTGTTTTTTGGTAAGTAGGAAGAACCATAATCCAGCAAACTGCAATTATCATCCCATTTCATATAGGCAATTTCCGGATAGTTCGTCATCAAATTATTAACCACTCCAAAAACAAAATCCTGCACTTTCGGATTAGTCAAATCCAAAACGACCTGCGTTTTGCCACGCCCGGTAGATAAAGGACGGTTATCAATTTTCAGAATCCAGTCCGGGTGCTTTTCGAACAGCTCGCTCTTAGTATTCGACATTTCCGGTTCAATCCAGATACCGAATTTTATATGATGCTTCCTGGCAGACGCAAGCAATCCTTCAATACCTTCAGGCAGTTTTTCTTTGCAGACTTCCCAATCACCCAAACTACTGTTTCCACCATTACGGGGATATTTATTTCCAAACCAGCCATCGTCCATGACAAACAACTCTCCACCCATGGCAGAGAAAGCTTCCATCATCTCATCCATCCCTTTTTGGTTCACCTTGAAATAAACACCTTCCCAGCTATTCAACAAGATGTCATGCAGCCTTTCACCCTGATTCATTTTATATTGGCGTGCCCAATGATGAAAAGCACGACTCACCCCACCTTTGCCATTGGTACTATATGTCATGGCAAATTCAGGAGTGACGAATGTTTCTTTCGGTTCCAATATGTATTGTGAACTTTCCTCATTCATACCGACTATTATATTCAGTGCTGTGTTGCGAACATCCAGCTTCAACTTATAATTACCACTCCAAGCCAAAACGCCCCCAAAGACTTTTCCTGTTTCTTCCTGCGGTTTGCCGTCCAACGACAACATAAAAGAAGGATTATCCGTTTCCGTATTCGCCAGTCCGTCTTTGTTAGCAATCACTTTTTGCCCATTCGTCAGTTTCTCTTCATCCATCGTATGTTCCGCACCCCAGGCTCCATGAAAATGAGTCAGCCAGTTGTCCCCGCGAAACATCGGCAAATAAGCGGAAGCAAACTGAAACAGTGTTACCGGTTTCTTACCTGCATTGCCAATCTCAACCCAAGTGGTAATTATATCCGTTCCTTTATAAGCCTTATAACATTGTTTCACCCAAACAGGATATATCTTATCTTTCAAAAGCACTTCCAGAATCTCACCGTCGTCAATCCCGTATTGCTTTACATTATCTACTCCCAAATCCAATGACATATTGCCGTCGGCATGGGTAATTGCGACCGCCTTTTCGCCTACGGTCTGAAGACCGAATGCTGGATAACTATCCGCTTCGAAAGCCAAACCGGCATCATAAATATTCTGGATCTGAACGGGAGTGATACTCACTCCATAATATTGCATTTTTGACTTTTCACCCTCATTGGCCGTAATCAACAATGAGGTCCGAGGAGTGGAAATCAAGTAATCTTTTGACAACAATGGAGCTGATATCAACAGCCCCATTGCCATCATTAAACCCATCTTTTTATCCATGGCTTTATTGATTTAATTCATTGTATCGTAAACAATACCTATAGAAAACGTTGTAAACTAACGATCTTTTTACCCTTAAAATTCAACTTTTATTTCACAGACATCCTTACCTGTTTCCAAATGTTGTCTCTGTAACTCTACATCCGGTAACCATACATATTTCTTCTGTCCCGCATCATCTATCACCTCCACCAGGAAACTGAACCAATAAGAGTAAGGAAATAAGTCCTGCGGTTCCTTAGGCGGAATATTGGGGTCAGTCATATCGGGATGATACAGTTTATACAGATTGGCCAGTTCTACTTTTCCTTTTTTATCCGTCTGATAAGTCCTGTACACCTTTGGGTATACATCACGCTTATTATATTTACCACCGGCACGTGTACCATAGAAATTCACAGTATAGTTGGATTTCGCCTTTCCATTCTTTTCTACCTTAATCACCAGTTTACGCGGAAATACCTGATCTGACAAGTCCTTATCGAGCGGCTTCATCTTCGCCGTATAATTGAACAATGCCGAGCAATAATCACTCCATACACGATAACCCGTCCCCATATTACATTTAGGTGGAGTCAGTTTCTCGTGGCTCACAGGATTGTCTTCTGCGGCAATCATATACTGATATAAATCCGTAGCACCACGCATATGACCATATTCATGTCCTAGATTGCTATACGTTCCCTGATTGGGATAAAGCGCATCCGTAAAAATATTATGAGGTTCGCGAATATAACACATCACTACAGATTGCCCACTCGCTCCACCTCCCCCACAGGAAAGCCCTTCATTCTTTGCACCCAACGCCAAGAACAACACAAAATCATATTTCGACAAATCCAATGGTCCATAAGCCTTATTCTTAAATTCATCATATTTGTTTTTGTCTCCCTGAATGTCGTAGACGTACAATTCTTCAGCAGGAACAAAGCGAAAATAATGATTGAATTTATTAGGACTTTCATTCCAAAAACGCGTAGTATTATGAAACATCTTTTTCAAGTTCTTCTTGAAATCCTCTTCTCCACCATAACGTTCCAGGTCTGTTTTATCAACCCATACCTGGGCACGATATTCTATTGTATCTTTCGCAATCGGAGATTGAGCATGAGCTGCCCCAATCAGGCAGCTACATGCAATCAGTAGATATTTTAAAATATTCATGCTAAACTTATTATAACTGTATTTCAAACACATAAGGTTCTTGCTGCCCGCCATCCAGATATTCAGGAACAATATCCAAATCCGACAACCACACACATTTCGTCTGTCCACCATCCAACTCGACTTCTACTACAAAACAATACCAGCGTGAAAAAGGAAATTCATCAACCGGACTCTTAGGGGGAAGATTCGGAGTATTATTATAATCCGGAATAAACATCCGGTATATATCATTAATGGTAAATTCACCGTTTGCATCTGTTTTTTTCTTCATATATGGAGAATTGCCCGGTTCTGCATATATATCCCTAAAAGTGGCACGTGAGCCCCAAAAATTGACTGTGGCACGTTGTACCGGTTTACCATCTTTTGTTACCCTGACCAACATCTGCTTAGGATACGTACTTCGGGTCATATCAGCAGTAATTTGTTTATATTGGGCATTATGGTTAAATATCGCCGAACAATAATCACTCCATTCCTGATAACCCGTCCCCATATTACACTTAGGATAATCATAAGCAACATGACTGACCGGATTGTTTTCAGCCGGAATCATATACTGATATAAATCCTGCGCGCCACGAACATGACCATATTCATGACCTAAATCACTATATGTACCTTTTTCCGGCCATTTCTTTGCAAAAATATCATGCCCTTCCTCAAAATAGGCCTGTACAACTGACTGCTTACTTGCTCCGCCACCGCCACAAGAGAGTCCACCTTTTGTACAACGTAAAGCCAGAAAGAGAACAAAATCATACTTCTCTGTATTCAAAGTACCATAAGCCTTATCTTTATACACATTGTATTCGGCTTGGCTTTTTACACCACTTTTTATATCGTAAATAACCAAATTGTCATCTCCTTCACCCATAGCCCATTCAAAGCGATAATCAAACTTGTTCGTACTTTCATTCCAAAAAGTAGTCGTATTGCGGAACAACGCTTCCAGATTCTGTCGGAACAAACGTTCTCCGCCATATAATTCTTCCATATCGTTTTTCTCTACCCATACTTGTGCACGATAGGTAATCGTTTCTCCTGCCTGCGGTCTATCCGGTTTCTCTTCTGTAATAAGTCCCGGATTCGTTATATCAATTTCGAGATCACACGCAGCCAGTGTGAACAGGCTGCATGCGATTAATATATACTTCCTTAAGTTTTTCATAACTTACTTGATTTATTATTCAACAACATTTGAACGATCGGACACAAAAACTTCATCCAAACACAGAACTTTCTTGTTCCAAAAAGTTTCATATACCGTCAAACGAATATATCGTTTTTGTAATTTCCCTAACTCAAACCAATGGATTATACCTTCACTATGGTTATTATAACTGCCTGTTGCTCCTTTTAATTCAGCCTCAGTAAAGCCATTGCCATCAGTCTTGGCAACAACTGTTGTCCATCCTTCGTCAAGATCATCACTAACCTCTATTTGAACAGTTTTTGGAGCAGGGGCAGTCCATTGAAGTCTTGGCACAATACCAAAACTGTTGTATTCACGCAGATTCTCACCTAAGTCAAAAACAAGTACATAAGGTTTACCATCAGCTCCACCGTCAGTAGTAATTCCTTTATTGAATTCCACGTATATATCATTTTCTTTCAGTCCTGTATCCCACCAAACATTATCATACAATCGCGGGAAATATTTTTTCCGTTCTGTTTCATTGTACTGACTACTAATATTACTACTATATGTAGGTATACTCCAAGTAGACTTATTCAGTATAATACCATACCCTTTCATCCCTTGCCTGAAATCTATTTTTCCTTCCATGCCGGTTTTCGCATTTTTCACTCCAATCTTTGCTGTACGTTCCTTATTGGTACTGATATTAGCGGTAACCTCTGCATAAACCTTACCATCTTCTTGACTCAAGGTCAGCCACTCATTCTCACCGCTCATTTCTATATCTGCGGGATTTATATTTTTACAGGTGGCAACAAGAATTTTTTCATTCGCATCTGAAGATACTATAAATTCTCTCTCCTGTTGATAATATTCTGGATTCCAAATAATCTCCTCTATTCCAAACTGAATAACCGAAACAGACTTTCTCACCGTAATATCACCAGCAGTAGCCGTAAAATTAATCATTGCTTCACGGTATACATTAGTAGTATTCTCCTTGATCAGCAAAGACAAAACCTTAGTATCGGTATCTATCTGTGCCACAACATCTTCCTTTAATTCTATCCAACTTTGGTTATCCTCATCTGGAAAATCGATATCTATCACAGGCGACGCCGTACCTTCATAGGTCAAAAGTTTCAGCTCTCTATCCCCCGTTTCTGTAAAATCTTTAGGCAAAGTAACAGAAAATGACCCATCTGCTTTCTCAGTAATAAATACCTCTTCCGGAAATTTTGATTCATCAATAGTTCCTACAGTCAGAAGTTCTTCTACATTTCCCTGAATAATTGTTACTATTTTTTTCACCGGGATTTCTCCTCTGGTAGTAATCACTACAGATGCTTTGCGGTCTTTTGCTGTTATATTATCAGCAATGACAAGCGACAATGATGCTGCACCTACTCCACCCTGCACTGAAGGAGTAATCCACTCTTCTTTTTCATTTGTCATATATAAAACTTCCACTTTCCATGCCTTGTCCGTTTTAATCCCCAAGGTCACACTCCCTTTATACTCAGTTGGCAAAGTCACTTTCCAGTGTCCGTCTCCAGCTTCCTCCAAAGTTTCATTGCATGATACTGTCAACGCATCAGGTGTCCAGTCCACCTCTTTTTCATCATTACAAGCCTGCAAACAGAGCAGACACGATAGTAGTAAAAATAGATTTTTCATAAATATATTGTTTTTACTATTTCTATATTCCATTATCTTTTAGAAACAAATATTTCATCCAAGCAGTGGGTGCTATACCATGAATCCCACATAGACAAGCGTATATACCGATGACTCATATTTTCACCCAAATCATACCATTTTACAAACTGTTTGTCAGTGTACCAATCCTCCCAGTTACCACTATCATGAGCATCCAATTCCGTCTTTGTGAATGCATCCCTTTTAGCACTGCCAACAAGAATCCAATTCGTAATGTCTTCACTGCGTGTCAACACAGCATCACTAACTTCGATCTTCAGGTATTTAGGTGAATTCCCTACCCATTGTAGTCTCGGTATCAATCCGATCGAATTATATTCATGAGGATTCTCACCTAAATCAAATACGATCTGTACCGGATTCTCTTCCGAACCTTTATCACTTATCTCGATGTATGACAAAGTACTTCCGGAACCTACCTCCGCCTTACTTGTCGGCCAGAAATTATCAAATAGTCTGCCTAATACAGATTCTTTTCCGGAGACATGTTCACTATAGCCTACCACACTCCACAAAGATTTATTCAGAATTATGCCGTAGCCTTTCATTCCTTGTCTCACAACAATCTCTTTTTCAAGCCAAGTTTCATTGTCTACGAGTGTAATCGTTGCAACACGTTCCTTCCACGTCGAAGTATTTGCACTGCTCACAGTAATCTGAAGTTTACCGCTTGCCTCATTCACCTGCAGCCAATCGGGTTCATCACCATATTTATCTGCTACGGAATAAGATAAATCGCTGATCTGACTTACATCAGCAATTACTTCGCGGGATGGTGTATTATCCGAGGAAAGAATTATATCACTTCCTTGTACATAAGTTCCTTCCAATTCAACCTTTGAATCCAGTGAACCTTTGACAACCGTCAATTTTATCCAATTCTCTTCCGCGTCAGAACCAACTTTATCATTCGTAGTTCCCACACGTACCGGAAGTATCCATTTTCCGTCCGGCATTTCCGACGGTTTCAGGATCAGATAATTCTCTGCATATTTCTCTCCAACCGGAATCTTCACGTTCTGTGCATATTCAAAACCGGCAGTCAGCAAACGAGATTTTTCATCTTCTGTCAGCAGATTATCCTCTTCTTTATCATAACCATAAGTAACAACCAATTCTTCCGTCGTATTGATATCCAATTTAGATGTAATATCTATCTGACGCTCTGTTGTCGCTTTAGATAAATCCATAAAGACTTCTCCTCTTTGTTCTCCTACGGCACCGTCAATCACCAGTACCGGTTTTCTGATATCCAAAAGCAGAATAAAGTGAGATTTATCTACATAAACATCCTCTTCCGGCGTACGGCTATTGACAGACAAAGGAATATAATAAATACCATAACCTTTATCCTGAAGAAGCAGTTCTATCTTCAGACTCAATGGCACAGCTACCTCATCCGCTCCGGCTTCGATAACAAAATCACGCTCGAACGAGTAGTACTTTTCATCCAACATCTCGTAATCAGTGCCGTTCTCTGTATTATACTGAACCAAATAATTATAATCCAGCTCTACCCTTCCGGCAAATCTATTCTGATAGTAGCCCGCCTTATGAATCCAAACGTTGTATACATAATCATTAGCATTCATCACGTAAAGGGTTTCTTTCTGCAAATCACTCTTAGGGAAATATGCAGTATCTCCCATCATGTAATCAGTTCTAGTATCAGTACAAGAAGTCCCCAATAAAAGAGCCGCAAATAAAAAACTTATATATTTCTTCATTGTTACCATCTTCTTTACCATTTATAGTTTTGTACTAAATCTTGGTTTTTATTAATCGCACTTTGCGGGATAGGGAACAGATAGAAACTTGGTGTAAACACTCTCTTTTCTATTACCGTACGTTGGAAGAAATCTTCCGGATATTCTTCCTTGCCGGGAGTACCCTTAGCCTGAATATTCATACCATGAATATCCCCTTTTTCCGTTTCTTCTGCTGTCAGCCAACGACGGCTGTCGTAGAAGTTGATACCCTCGAAAGCAAATTCCACACGACGTTCACGATGAATCAAATCCCTCAATTTATCCTGATCATTCATAGCTTCAGGATATGCTTCCTCAATATTCTTCAGTCCGGCACGATTGCGAACCGCGTTCCAATAAGTCAATAAATTCGGATCTTTCAGTTCACCCAATTCAATAGTAGCCTCTACATAATTCAGCAGAATCTCAGCATAACGGATATAAGGTAATTCACGTTTTACGTTCTTCGTAGGACTTGCTTCATATTCCGGCATGGCCAGTTTCACCATATTATATCCTGTTGTAAAGTGATTGTGAGAAGCATCCGGACCATTATTCCCATTTTTATACATCTCCAGATAGATTTTTTCACTTGCTTTTTTCGGAATAAACCAAGACATACCGCCATAGACTATCGACACATAGAAACGAGGTTCACGACCTACAAACATATTATAGGTTTTCCGCTCTTTGCCTTCACATGGATTTGTAAACTGAGAGTATCCGACTTCTTGATATCCTGCATCCGGATCAATAATCGGTGTGGTACGGTCATCATCCGTATACCCTGTAATCGGGAAACGTCCGGTTTCCAACATAGCATACGCATCCACAATTTCTTGAGTAGGATTGTAACCTCCTCCCCAACCACCATTACTATTAGGCGCAAGACGTTTATCAATAGTACCATTATCTTCCAGGAAAGAGAAGATCATTTCTTTATTTTGCGAAGTAGTAAATACGGATTTATAAGAAGTATAAGGATCAATTTCACCCATATTCGCACCACTTTCATAAAGTACTTTGACCAAATCATAATTACCATCCTTTATAAGGCTCAAAGCAGCCTGACGGGCCAACTCCCATTTATTCTTGTCATACGTCAACGGAAATAACGGAGTTCCATCCGCATTACGAATATTGGCATACTTAGAATTACCATTGAACTGTGGACTGGCAGATTGTAAAAGAATACGTGCCAAATAAGCTTTAGCAATCCCCCTATTCATTCGAGCATAAGTCTCGCCCTCTGACTTTAAAGGTAAGGGAGAATTTTCTATCAAATCCGTAAACTCTTCTGTTATCCATTGCACACATTCATCCCAAGTATTACGTTCACGAAACATATCCGTACCAGAGAAATCCGGCTGTTCATCTTTCAATAGAATGACCGGTCCATACATACGCATCAACTGTGCATAGTAATAAGCACGCACACAACGAATTTCCGCTTTCCACTGTTCACGAGTATCATAAGTCAACCGTGGATCCGGGCATTTATCTACATTCTGAAGAAAGTATGTAGCTTCGCGGATCGCTTTATAAAAAGTATACCATTTATCATATTGTGCAGATGAAGCACTCCATACCCCCATATCAAAAGTATGTACATTGGTATAGGCCACATCTACATCACTAGTACTATAAGTATCCGGCATATTAAATGGGTATGTATCGCGGATATAAGAATATACTCCGAACATTGCGTTCTGTGTAGACGAGTAAGTCTCATAAATCTGTTCCGGAGAACGCAAATCCTCGGGAGACGTATCCAAAAACGAATCACAAGATGATATAGTCAAGGCTGCGGTGGCCAAAAGCATAATACGTTTCATATATTTGGATTTCATAATCAACATGTCTTTTAGTATTAGAAATTAATATTTAAACCTACATTAAATACACGTGTCGGCGGATACTTTCTTCCGTCACCGGAGCCTAGTTCCGGGTCGAACAGATGAACATCCGGTGCCCAAGTCAACAAATTCACTCCTGATACATACAGACGTAAATTTTGTATAGCCATCTTCTCCATCCATCTCTTTGGGAATGTATAACCTATTTCAGCATTCTTCAGGCGAAGGTAAGCCGCATTACGTACCCAAAATGATGATTTTTTGGTATTATTATTATCCAAGGCATCACTCGGACGGATTGTACGTGGATAGCGTGCATTGGGGTTAGGATTATCCACAGTCCAGCGATCTTCCATCACTCCTTTCAGAAATCCGTTATTATTTTTGTAACCGGAAGAAAAAGGAACCACAGCAGAGCCCTCTTCAAAAATAGATACACGTGCAGTCCCCTGGAAGAATATAGAAACATCAAACCCTTTCCATTCTATAGCTCCCCCAAATCCATAAGTGATTTCAGGAATATCACAGAAACCAACAGGCATCTTGTCGTAATCATCAATAACGCCATCGCCATTCAAATCGCGATATTTAATATCTCCCGGACGTAAACGGCTATGATTACCTTCGCTAAACTGAATCGGGCTACGGTCAATCTCTTCTTGTGATTCAAACAACCCGACTGCCTCCCATCCGAATTTCTGATAGATTTTCTGCCCTACAGAATTCATCCATGGATATTTATTCAGAGCATCGCCATTACGAAGAATCTCATTGTTCGCATAAGTAAATGTTCCACGTCCAGTCACATTCACCTGACCAATTTTATCATGGTATTCTAATGAACCGTCAAAGCCCCAACTCTTCATTTTCCCGATATTCACCATTGGTACAGTAGTCATACCGACATAAGCAGGAATATTATTATTGCGTACAAAGATATGATCACGCACATCATGATACCAATCTCCCTGAATTTCCAGTTTATTAAATAATCCCAACTCAAATCCATAATTTTGCTTGGTGGAAACCTCCCAACCAACATTGGGATTTGCTACTTCATTCACACGCTCACCACTCGTCTTAGTATAGTTTCCATAAACATAACTACCTGTACTAGCAACTGTCCCCAAATAGATAAAACGAACATCCCCACCAATCTGATCATTACCTACTTGTCCGACAGATGCTTTCAATTTCAATTTTGAAACGACATCTGTCAATGGCGAGAAGAACTTTTCATTGGATACATACCATCCCACAGCCACCGCCGGAAAGAAACCTACCCGATGACCAGCTGCGAAATTCTCCGACCCATTGTATCCGAAATTTCCTTCTATAAAATAGCGGCTATCATAATCATAAGTCAAACGTCCAGCTAGACCCTGATTCTTATAAGGCAACGATTTGATAGAAGATATATTATCCTTATAATCTTTATTTCTGTACGTTTCATTTTTAATCCGCTGGTTATACAGGAACAAACCTCCCACACGATGTTTTCCAAACAAGCGATTATAAGTAATAGAAGCCTCTAAATAGGTCGCATTATTTCCTCCGGACTTATTATCAAACCATGGACCTCCTTTGGCAGTTTCCGGTTCTGAGTTGAATACAAGTTCTCCATTTGTATCACGGCGTATAGCATGCCATATTTCATCCTGTTGCGTATATTTGTTACCATGCCATGCCTGTGTATCAAATGCAAACTTGATATTAGCCTTCAATCCTTCGGTAATGAAAGAGAAATCCTGATCCAGACTGACCATTGAATTTAATGTGCTTTGCCAATCTTCCACATATCCTCCCCTAGTGACTTGCCAATAAGGATTCGTTACTCCTTTTTCTCCACCCCAATATCCATTGGAATATTGAATGGGAAACGCGTTCGGTTCAAGAGCGAATGCATATTTCCAAATATCATCAGAATTAGCTGCATCCCTCTTTTTGGTAAGAAATCCTCCTAAGGTCAACGAAAGAACCGTAGTAGGATGTAAATTAATATCTACATTCGATCGAAAATTATAGCGTTGATAATCTGGATTACCATTATAAGACTCTCCTTTGCCGGTCATAAACAAACCATCTTCATGATAATAGCCGGCAGAAATAAAGTAACGTGCAATTTCACCGCCACCACTCACATTGGCAGTGACACGTTGATTGAACGTATGTTTCTTGAAAACAGACTTCAGCCAGTTCACATTCGGATACAAGTCTCCGTCTGTATGATTTCTATATTTTTCAATATCACTTTGGCTGTAAGTTCCCGGCACAGCCTCATTATACATATTGGCAAAATCCACAGCATCCGCCATTTCAGGGATTTTGGTAGGAGCTACCATACCCGCTTCCATTTTGATGGAGATTTTCGGCTTACCTTCAGAACCACGTTTTGTTTTAATCAATACAACACCGTTTGCACCGCGTACACCATAAAGAGCAGTAGCAGTAGCATCTTTCAATAAAGAAAAACTTTCAATTTCTTCCGGATCAAGCAGGTCGAGCGAACGCTCTACACCGTCAACAAGAATCAGAGGTGTCTTATTCGCACCAAAAGTAGAAATACCACGAATCCAAAATTCTGCCGAGCTACCTGGAGAACCATCACGCTGAATAGAAACAACACCTCCTAACTGACCAGCCAAATTGGTAGATATAGAAGCACTGGGAACTTTCAGATTACTAACACTCAACGTACTGATAGAACCAATCACACTTTCTTTACGTTGCGTACCGTAACCCACTACCTGTACTTCTTCAAGCACTGTATCATCGGTACTCATCTCAATAAGTAAATTATTTGCCGAGGGGGAGATCTCCTTTTCTATATTAGCATATCCCAAATAGCTGATTACCAATGTTACGGTCTTCCCCCCCGGAACGTTGATATTGAAATTACCATCCATATCCGTAGTACCTCCGATACTAGTATCTTTCAACCACACACTGGCACCAATAAGAGTCTCCTTCGTATTCTTATCTATAATCTTACCTGCTAATTTTCTAGTAGCAGCCTTCTTCCCTTCCTGAAATACTTCAGCCACTGCACCTGACGCATACGTCGATGCAAAAGGTGCCGCAAAAAAATAAATGATGATAAGAGCACTAACCAAGCGTCGTAATGAGAAATCTAACTTACGTGCAATTTCATTCATAATACATGATTTAATGTTATTAATTTAAGTTTGAGATGTTTTAGATTGTTGCAACCAATTTCTAAATTCATATTCGCAAAGATAAGCGAGAGAATCTTTTTTCATGGCGAATCCCGTACAAAAGAACAAGAATATCGTAAAACTACACTTTTTTCTTACCGCCATACCACCGTCTTATTTCTATTTGTTCTTAATGTGAACGATTTTATCGTTACCCCTAACAAAAAAAATGTCTCATCTCAATCGTCCTGATATAAAATCAGAATAATTCAGATAAGACACACTAAATTTATAAGAAAAGCTATCAGTGATAACTAAATTTTCAAATCACGTATTTTTTCTATTTCCAGCCCCGTTATCTGTGAGATAGTATCAAGGGGTATATTCAAAGACTTCATATTTCGTGCCATTTCTTTCTTTTCTTCCTCACGTCCTTTCGCAAGTCCTTCTTCAAGTCCTTCCGCACGACCTTCCGCACGGCCCTCTGCACGACCTTCTGCACGCTCCGTAAATATATTATCTCTCAATATTACAATATTATCCAAATGCCGATAATAAGCTTCAAGTTCGGTTTTCGTCATTTTGTCAAGTTTCAATCGCTCGCGAGCCTCCTCCAGTCCCGGTGCTGTGGCACTGTCGGGGATATCACCTGTATTCAAATAACATATCCATTCTTCCAACGGACTCTTGGCTACCTGATTGAAATCATTCACTTTCAATATGTAATATTCCGGATAAAGTTGGCTCACAGCATCTACCTTGAACGTTTGTCTCTGAAAAGGAGTCAACTCCAGCACATCATTCTGATGAATACCCCTGAACTCCGTTTTTCCGTGATAAACCGTATCCTTTCCGCTGCCTAGTGAAAAATAGACAATATTGATACTATATATTTTACGTACTTTATCATAGCCTTCTCCACGATTAATGTATTCGGTCACCAACTTGGAAGTTCCGAACAGCATACGTTGAAAATAAGCATACTCATTATTATTCTGAACTTCGATCAGAATAAGCTCTCCCTTAGAGTTTTCGGCAAGCATATCTACCCGATTATACTTGTCAAACTCGTCCTCTTGATTGCTTTCGCTTTCCAACAACTTCTGAATAACAATTTTCTCATTGAGAAGTGTTGTCAAAAAGCCCTCAAGAACTGCAAAATTGGCTTTATTACGCAATAAGCGCTTCATAGCCCAATCGAAACGAATATAATTACTTGCCATAGACTCGTCTCCTTTCTCGTTATCTTTTTTCATGCAAACAAAGGTAAGCAGAAAATGTTTAATATCAAGTATATATATCCAATAAAATGATTTACTATACCTTTATATATACTACCGAACGCCCCACTCCATACTTCTTCAAAACACCTTGTTCGATGAAAGCATTAATATCCTGCAATGCCTGTGTTTTCGTTTTTCCAACGAGCAGGGCATAATCCTGCCGATTAATGCATGGGTGCTCTTTTAGAAACCTTTCTAACCGTTGCAGGCACTTTTCCTCTGGCAACGGATTTTTCACACGAAAGGGTGAATGATAACGCTGTAATTCAAGACCACTCTCAATATCCTTCTTAAATTGGCGATTCACACGAAAATTAATATCTTTCAGAGATATAGACGGCGAACGCAATTCTTTTGCCTCCTTCACCTTCTTGTCAACACTCAACGAAAGGCTAAAATAACCGATATCCCCTAATTCAACAGAGAATCCTTTTAAAAGCAAATGCCTCAATTCTTTTGATATAGCCTCTATGATACCCACCACCTGCGCATGGGGCATATGCTGAAGCGTAGTCACTTGTTCTACAAATTCTTCGGCTGTATAACTTCCCTTCAACACTACACGTGCATGCAAAGGCTGTTCTTCTCCGCTTTTAGCAAGGTCGGGAGTTTCATAAAGATCATAATTTACACTCATTATTGATTAGTTCTTTATTAGGAGAGATAAACATCTTCCCTCCCATAGATTTATTTTCTAAAGTACATTTCTATTTTCGTTTGACTTAACTCAAGCGATAGTTCAACTTAAGTCATTCTTTCGTTTAACTTAAGTCAAACGAAAACAAACATACTAACGAGACAAATGTACATAGAATATACAGATACTAATCTATACTAACCGAGATTTAATTTCATTCGATAAATTATTCCAAAGAGCATAAACATATTCACCAGTAATTATCCAAGATTTGAACGATTTTTTTGTTCGTTTTCAAAAGTTTTGTTCCACCGCCAAAAAGATTGCCTATCATTTGTTTATGCAACTTATTCTTCCTAATATTGTCCTATACTAATGAAAACCAATACAGATAAAACGAATCCCCATGCAAAAAGTATTTCTTTTGATAGCCATACAAATCCTGTGCTTACATTCATTCGTGGTGAATGCACAGCGTATTTTCTCCACCTCTTATACAATGGATGATGGATTAGCCGCCAACAGAGTATACAGCATTTTGCAAGACTCATGCGGATTCATGTGGTTCGGAACCGATGACGGCTTGAGCAGGTTCGATGGCATCTCATTCAAGAACTACTATCTATCAGAATATATCAACGCAACAACCAGTAACAGTGTCAAAAAAATATTTATCGACCGCAGGGGCAGAATGTGGATAGGATTGGATACCGGAATCGTCATTTACGACTCGAAGACAGACACTTTCCAACCTTTCCATGCCAAAACTGAAACCGGAGAGATGATACAAACATACGTCACCGATATGATAGAGGACAGCGACGGAGAAGTATGGATTGCAACAAGCGGAGAAGGACTTTACCGTTTTTCTCCCCATGATGAAATCAGACTCAGAGTCTATCGGAATATTCCCGGAGAAACGAACAGCATTTTGCAAAACATCATCATGACATTACAGCAGGACAGCAAACAAAACATTTGGATAGGTACTTATTCAGAAGGTTTATGTTGTTTCAATAAACAAAGTAACACGTTCGTCACTTACAAAAAGAGCAGTCACCCTAATAGTTTATCAGATAATTCCATTCAGAAAGTGTTTGAAGACTCACACGGCAATTTATGGATAGGAACTTTTCAGAACGGGCTCGACCTGTTCGATCCTGTGGCTAAAACTTTCACCAACTACCGGGACAGAAGTCCAAACAACCTATTATATCATATCCACGATATTAAAGAATACAGACCTGGCGAGTTGTTCATTTCATCCGACAACGGTATGGGAATTTTTAAAGCAGACAAAGGAAAAATTATACAATCCGACAATCCGAATCTGAAAATAAGAACCGGAGCCAATAAGTTTATATATACCATCTATATAGATAAGGAAGAAAGCCTTTGGCTGGGCTCCTATTTCGATGGAATCAAATTCTATTCGGCATTTCAAAATAATTTCAAATATTATAGCTGTTCATCATCGTCCACGCCACAATCAGGAAAAGTAATCAATGTTATCAAAGAAGACAAAGATGATAAATACTGGATAGGTACGGATGACAATGGCATTTTCCGATTTGATGCCAAAACTCAAGAAATTACCCCTTTCCGGGATGCAGCTAGTATAGGCACAACTTACTATTGTATACACGATCTGCTGGTAGACGGAGATAAACTATATGCCGCCACTTATGGAAGAGGTTTGGAGGTGATTAATTTAAAAACAGGAAAAGTGGAAAGTTTTCTCAATAATCCGGAAGATTCAACATCTATCCCCTCCTCACGGGTATTCACTCTATATAAAGCCAGTAATGGATGTATTTACGTGGGCACTTCTGCAGGATTCTGTTACTATAACCCCGAAAAAAACAATTTCATCAGAATTGGTTCTTTTACAGGCAAAATATCGGATATCATTGAAGATTATTTCGGAAGAATATGGATAGGAACAAGCATCAGTGGATTATATTCATACAATGTCAGAACCCAAAAGATAACATCTTATCAACGTTCAGACCATCCAAATTCACTAACAAAGAATGTAATCACCACACTAGCCATCGACAACAAGAAACGTCTATGGGTGGGAACGTATGGGCAAGGCCTTTGTAGATATAATGATGAAACAGATGATTTTACCAGATACGACTACCTAAAGTTGCCGAATAAAATCATCACTTCCATTATCCCTAAAGGAGACTTACTATGGATTAGTACCAATAAGGGACTTGCTGTATATAATCCGGATACAGAATATCTGAAAACCTATTCGAAATCAAACGGACTATACAATGAACAATTCACACCATGTTCAGGCTTTGAATCTTCTGACGGTAGACTATTTTTGGGTTCGACAGACGGTTTCTGTTATTTCTTCCCGCAAGACTTAAGAGAAAACACATACAATCCACCTGTCGTCCTCACCAATATGACCATTTTCGGAAAAGACATACAGGCCGATACATCCCATTCACCCATTCGCCAATCCATAGGATATACAGATGAGATTGTGTTGAAATATAACCAGTCCATGATCGGATTCGATTTTGCCGCACTAAGTTACATTGCTCCCAAAGAGAATGATTATCAATATATGCTGGAAGGTCTGGATAGCGAATGGCAGTTCACTAAAGGAAGTAATAACCATCTTTCCTATGCAAACTTACCCGTCGGTGAATATGTATTAAGGATCAAGGGAACGAACAGCGATAAACTATGGAGCAATAATGAAGTACAGCTAAAAATCAAGGTGCTGCCTCCATTCTTCCGGTCGCAACTGGCTTATCTGATCTATGCCCTCGTCCTGTTGATTGCGATTATGTTAACCGTATGGTATTACGTAAAACGTACGGAGAAACGTCAGAAAGAACGTATCAAGAGGCTGAACGATGAAAAAGAAAAAGAGCTCTATAACTCCAAAATAGATTTCTTCACTAACATTGCCCACGAAATTCGAACTCCTTTGAGCCTTATTATCGGCCCATTGGAATACCTGATGAAAACTTCAAGTATCAACAATGTGTATGGGGAATACCTAAGTATTATTGAACAGAATTACAAACGCTTGTATGCGCTTGTCACCCAATTGCTGGATTTCCGCAAAGTAGATACGGGATCTTATAAACTATCGTACGACTGTTACCGGATTAAAGAAATAATCTGCAAAGTAAGCTGCATCTTTGAATTATCTGCCAGACAAAAGAAAGTGACGATTGACACTTCCTCTATCCCGGAAGAACTGAGTATCGTCATAGATGAAGAAGCTTTTACCAAGATTATCAGCAATCTACTAAGCAATGCCTTGAAATATGCCAAAAGCACGATTCGTATTACGACTATAGAAAAGGATTCCGAGATAGTAGTCACCGTAACCGATGACGGTATAGGCATCACCGATCAAGAAAAGACCAAAATATTCGAGGCATTCTATCAGGTTAAGAACAACAGTGAAATAAATAAACTGGGCATTGGTATCGGGCTTCACATGACACGCTCACTCGTCCAATTAATGAATGGAAAGATCGAAGTCAGCGATAGGGAAGACGGTGAAAATGGTGTTTCTATTTCTGTCTATTTCCCTAAGCAAGCAGCCATCACTGCGGCGCCACAAGTAACAAAACGGGTAGAAGACACAATTATTCCTGAAAGCAGCCCAGAAAATATAGAAGAAAATGAACTGGAAAGCACTCTTCCCGGTGAACCGTTGAAAAAACAATATGCCATTATGGTTGTGGACGACAACCCAGAGATTCTGGATTTCCTTTCCAAAATTCTGTCTGAGGAATATTTTGTCATATCGGCTTCGAGTGGAGAGGAAGCGTTGCAAATCCTTGAAAAAAATAACATTGACCTCATCATCAGTGATGTGATGATGGAGGAAATGGACGGGTTCGAACTCTGTGGGAAAATTAAAAGCAACATCAATATTTCCCACGTTCCTGTCATTCTGCTGACAGCCAAAACGGATACGGAAAGTAAAATCAAAGGACTGGAAGCCGGTGCGGATGCATATATAGAGAAACCATTCTCACCTTTCCACCTGAAAGCACAATTGCTGAACTTACTCAAGAAAAGGGAAAGTCAGCAGAAGACGTATGCCTCTACTCCGTTGTCCGATCTGCACTCCGCTGTCCACAATAAACTGGATGAAGAATTTATGAATAAATGTACCGAAATCATCCAGAATAATATTGAGGACTCCGAATTTTCGGTAAATACACTGGCACAGGAACTGGGAATGAGCCGTACCTCTGTATTTACCAAAATCAAAGGTATTATTGGCATGACTCCCAATGATTTCATCAAGGTCACTCGATTAAAGAAAGCCTGCAAAATGATGGTGGAGGGAGAATATCGGGTTACCGAAATAGGATTCCTCGTCGGGTTCAGCTCTTCTTCCTACTTTGCCAAATGTTTTCAAAAGCAATTTGGAATGTTACCGACAGAGTTTCTCAAAAAAATAAAAGAAGCCCCCTCATCCGCAACAAAATAAGTCGGCAAGCATCCTCCCTCTAAGCTAAATCTTAAGATTTTATTAAATTCTCCTTATAATATAAGGTAAGGAGAATCTTTTTTTTTACTTTTGTCCCCGAATATTGTGGTACAAGCCATTATAAAAGAAAGAATTATGCAGAAAAACCTTGTCA
>ENA-UOIV01000308-UOIV01000308.1-human-gut-metagenome-genome-assembly--contig:-C59-NODE-308-length-57572-cov-31.109741_pt1 | contig 57572 bp, 48 predicted proteins | sample MGYA00242333_ERZ723880 | MGnify/ENA metagenome assembly ERZ723880 | reverse complement strand
CCATGACCCAAACCTGAAAAACAGCAAGGCCCCGGAGCGATATGCTCCGGGGCCTGCTGTCATTTTTTATGGAAAAAAATCATGCTTTCCGGGGCGCTGCGGCGTTTAGCCCTTGTCCTCCTCAGCCTTAGCGGTAACCACGATGATGCGGATCGTTGTCTGCTTTCCACCGCGACCGGTCATAGTACCAAGTGCAGTGCCTATGTAGCGGATGTCTGCGGGTTCTTTGCCATCCAGCTTATCTGCATTCACAGCTTTTTGGCTCAGGATATTATTCATCACATTATAAGCCTGTCCGGTTGTTCCGATCCCATCGGCATAAACTGCTCCCCACCAGACAAAGCGGCTTGTTTCATTTGCGTCGCCTTTATCGAGAATCTTCATGACTTCCTCCGGCTTGTGCCGCTCCCCCTCGGACAACGCGGCGATAGCTTTTGCCATCGCTTGTTCATCCGTCCGGGGCTTAAAGGTATAATCCTCGTGCTTTCCGGCTGCAACTGAACTCTTGACGATGTCATTCAGAGCATCCGCAATGTTCTTGTCATTCACAGCGTTGCCGCCGCAGGCCGTGAGAAGGGTCAGGGCCATTGCACCGGTCAGCACAACGGCCAGCAGTTTTTTCAGCATCTTCATTTGTTTGTATCCTCCTTAACCTAAACCGGTGAACATCCCGCCTGCTGCCCTTGCAGAAGGCGGTCTTTTCCCTAGTGTACCCCCCCCCCCTATATATTTGTCAAGGGGACGTTTATTTTTTTGTAAACTGCCACAAATAATCAACCGCTGTTTTGAGTATGCTGCACAAACAAAGCCCCCGGCCGGGAGCGTTCTGGGCTCCGGGCCGGGGGCAGGGGCATGATCTTGCCGGTTCAGAGCCCGAACAGGGCCAGCAGGCGGTGCCACAGGCGGAGGAAGAAGCTGCCCTCCGAGGCAGTGTCTGCCGCCGTCTCCACCGGAGCCGTTTCGGCGGGCGTCTCGGCGGTCTTGTAGAGGAACTTCACCCGGCTGGACGCCCCCTCGGGCGCACCGGCAAAGCTGGTGTAGTCGGCGAGACGGCCGGTCATCTCCTCCACCACGGTCTGCAGGGCGTGGAGCTGGTCGGCGTCCAGCGTACCGGTGAGCTGAGAAATGCCCTCGTCGTTGAACTGCACGAGGCCGCCGCTGAGCTGGTCGGTGCCGTTCTGGAGCTGGAGCACACCGTCATACAGGGCGGATGCGCCGCCGGCCAACTGAGCGCTTCCGTCCTTGGCGGTGTGTGCGCCGTCAGCGGCCGCGGCCACGCCGTCGGCGTACTGGCCGACGCTGGACACGAAGAGCTGTATCTGACCCAGATTCTCTTTCAGGGCGCGGACGCTGGCCATATCCTCGCTGTTGGCGGTCTGATAGACCAGCTCGTCGTGAATTTTCTGCTGGGCGTCGCTGTCGGTGAGCTTTTTCAGCCAGCCCATGATGAAATCGGGCGAGAAGCTCTGCATCAGGCGCAGAGCAGCCTCAAGGTCGTGGTCGGTCCTGGTGGCCGCGAGGTAGAGCGCGATGTCCAGCTGGCTGGCCTTGAACTGGGGAGCCTGCTCCCAGATGGTGCGCACCATCTTTCTGCGGCCCGCCGCCAGCGTCTTGTCGCCCAGCGAGAGGATGTCGTCAATGACGGCTTCATAGGTATCCCACGTCATGGGGGTGTCGATGAGGCCGTTCTCCATGAGGGTCTGGCTGGCGGAGTCCAGCACGCCGTCGGCCACCTGCTGTGCGCCGGAAGTCAGGGCGGCGTTGTTGGACGTCAGGGTGTCCAGCCCTTCCGTCAGCTGGCCGAGGCCGCTGTCCAGCCGGTTGGCCCCCTCCAGCAGAGCCAGCGAACCGGCGGCAAGCTGTGCCGCGCCTGCTTTCAGCTGCGACGCACCGTCCAGCAGCTGGTTCATGGCATCATTCAGCGCCGCGATGCCGTCGGTCAAATCGTTGAGGCTGTCGAGGTCGAAGACCTCATCCCCCTGCCCCAGTGCCTCGGCGCTCGCCGCACAGGCCAGCAGGATCTGAGGCGCCGTCAGCGACTCCACGTCGGCCTCCACGGTCACGCTGTCCTGTAAGTACTCGGCCACGCCGTTCACCTGCTCGGGAAGCAGGCCGTCGAGGGACTCCTTCACGCCCGGCAGGGTGACGAAGGCCGCCACGCTGCTCTTGGCCGCACCTTCCAGCAGGCCGTTCACAGCGTTGACGTTGCTGGCGTCATCGCCCAGCACGACGCCCACCGCCGTGACCAGCGGGGTGACGATGGTGCGCTCTTTGCCGTTCACGGTCACCTTGCCGGTCTCATGGTTGGTCAGGTCGATGGTGAGCACGAGGTGGCCGCTCTTGCCCAGAAGCTCGCTGAGCGGGGCGGTCCTGCCGTCCAGCGTGTAGGTCACTTTGGCAGAGATGGGCAGCTGACGGTCCGTCTCGCCCTTATAGTAAACATCGGTGTCGTCGGTGTTCCAGACGAGGGTATCGCCGTTCTGGGTGTACTCGGCAAAGCTCTCGGTATTCACGATATTTTTCAGGGTGGACCTGTCCTCCACACCGGCGAGGCCGTCGGCATTGTAAAGATGCTCGCTGACGGTGGTCTTGGTGACAGAGCCGTCCGCTGCCATGACGGCATACACCGTCTCATCCTTCGAGAAGGGGGCCTTGGCCGCCGCAAAGGCGGGCTGACAGAGGCTGACCGTCAGGGTCAGGGCAAGCGCCGCAGAGCCAGCGCGGCGCAGAAAATTCCGAGTTTTTCTCATAGCATTCACTCCTTTGCAGCGTTGGGGGCGTTGAGCCAGTGGTAGGTGGTGCGGCAGATGAGGCCGTCCAGCAGCATCAGGCCGGCGGGCAGCACCAGCAGGATGACCACCATACTGATGAGCGCACCCCGGGAGATGAGCATACAGATGCTTTTCAGCAGCTCCACCTTGCTGATGACCGCGACGCCGAAGGTGGCCGCGAAGAAGGTGAGGCCGCTTGTCAGGATGCTCTGGCTGCAGTGCTCGAGGGCCTGCTGTGCCGCCGCCTTGGGCGAGCGGAGGGCCAGCCGCTCTTCGCGGTAGCGGGTGGTCATGAGGATGGAGTAGTCCACCGTCGCGCCCAGCTGGATGGTGCCGATGACGATGCTGGCGATGAAGGGCAGCGAGTCGTCGATAAAGTAGGGGATGCCCATATTGATGGCGATGGCCGCTTCGATGCTGGCCACCAGCAGAACCGGCACCGACAGGCTGCGGAAGGACAGCGCGATGATGACCAGCACCGCCGCGACGGACCAGATGTTGACATTTTTGAAGTCCTCGTCGGCGATCTCCACGAGGTCTTTTATCATGGCGCCCTCGCCGGTGACGAGGCCCTCGGGGTCTGCCTCCTTGACGAGGCGGACCAGCTCGTCCACCTGCGCGTTCATCGCGTCGCTGCCCGACTTATAACGGCCATTGGCGAGGATGAGCTTGTAGCCGCCGTTCCGGACAATGTTCAGCAGCTCGTCGGGCAGAAGCTCCGTCTCAAAGCCCGGGCCGGTGATGGAGTCGAGGCTGACCACCTGAGTGATGCCGTCCACCTCCTTTATCTCATCGCAGAGGGTGGACACCTGAGAGGCGGTCAGCTCCTCCCGGACGAGGATGAAGTGGTTGGTCATCATGCCGAAGTCCTCGCCCAGCTTGTTCGTACCCACGATGCCGGGCATATCCTGCGGAAGAGCGGCAAAAATGTTGTAGTAAATATCGGTCTTGCTCTGGGCCAGCCCGAAGGGGATCATCAGCAGGACGAACACCACCACGACGGGCATCGGGTGCTTGGAGACAAAATGGCTCAGGCGGGTGAGCTTGGGCAAAAAGGTGCGGTGGCGGTATTTTTCCACCCACTTATCGAAGAAGAGAATGAGCGAGGGCAGGATGACGATGGTGCAGATGACGCCCAGCGCCACGCCCTTTGCCATGACGATGCCGAGGTCTGCGCCCAGCGTCAGCTGCATGGCGCAGAGGGCCAGAAAGCCCGCGATGGTCGTCAGGCTGGACGCCGTGATGGCGCTCATGGTCTTACAGATGGCGTTCTCCATGGCCTCTTCGTTGGAGGCACAGAGCTCCTTTTCCTCGTCGTAGCGGTGGAGCAGGAAGATGGAGAAATCCATCGTCACGCCCAGCTGCAGGACAGCCGCCAGCGACACGGTGATAAAGCAGACCTGACCGAGGAAAATATTCGTACCAAAGTTATAGACCAGCGGGAAGAGCAGCCCCAGCATGAACAAAAACGGCGTGAGCCAGCTTTCCAGCGAGAGGAACAGCACCAGCAGACAGCCGCCCACGGCGCAGAGCACATACCAGGGCATCTCGCCCATGACCAGCTCTTTGGTGTCGCTCAGGATGACGCTGATGCCGCCGAAGAAGCAATTCTTCCGGAGTATCTTCTTGATCTGGGCCACGGCCTGCATCGTCTCCTCGCTGACGCTGGAGCCGCCCAGCTGGACGATGAGGATGGTGGAGTCGTTCTTGCCAAACATAAACTGCTGGACGTCTGCCGGCAGCATCTCCGTCGGCACCGCCGGGTCCAGCACGTCGCTGAGCCAGAAGGTGTTCAGCACGTCCGGCACCTCGTCGATCTCGGCCTTCATGGCCAGCAGCTCGTTGGTTGGCATCCCCTCCACGGTTATCATGTTGGTGGAGGCCAGATGGTAATCCGTTTCCAGCAGCAGCTGGCCCACGCGGGAGTCCAGCTGCTGGGGCAGGTAAGAAAGGATGTCGTAGTTGATGGGCGTGGCGATGGCTCCCACTGCCGCCGGGATGAGCAGCAGGACCGCCGCGATGAGGATGAGCCTGCGCATCTTCACGATGGCCCTCGCTAATTTTTTCATTCATTTCCTCCCATTTTATCGCTCCGAAGAAAAACAACTTTTCTCGTTTTTCCGACACACCTTATTATAGTACACTCACCCGGGGTGTCAAGAGACAGCTCTTTCTATCTGTCATCGCCGACGTTATGCCTCTCCCTTTGGGAGAGGTGTCACCGGAGGTGACGGAGAGGGCAAGCCACAGAGGAAAGAATCTCTGCGCAGCGATAAGCTGTGTTTTTGTTAGAGCTCGATTATCACTGCGTCTTCCATTCTTTGTCAGCGTCCTTGCCCTCTCAGGCGCTTCGCGCCAGCTCTCCCAAAGGGAGAGCCTTTGCAATACAAAAAGCGGGGCGCACAGGTGGTCAAGTCTGTGTGTCCCGCATTTTGTTCTTTTTTGCACAGAGCGCCGTACCAGAGCGCCCCGCGCTGCGCGCAGGGAAAGCGGAGCAAACCATAAGCCGCTTTCTCTTTTCAATAGATAGGAGAATGGAATGGAGGAACCGAATCGCCTCAAAGAGAGTTGCAGGCATCCCTTTGCAGTGAATCGGAAAAGCTTCGGTTAGATTTAACTAACCTCGCCGTGACAACAGGATACCATAGTTTGTCATGACTGTCAAGCCCGTTTTTCAAATTTTCAAAAATTTTTTCTCCGGCGGCCTCCATGAGCATTTTTCATAACAAAAACCGCCATCTCTTGTAGAAAATCCACAGGTTCCCTCTTGCTTTTTCTGAGAATCACTGTTATTATATTGTCAGGCCGTTGCAGTCGGACTCGATTGCCCGTCTGCCGCGGCTCATAAACAGCGCAGGGGTTGCCATCCAAATACCTCTGCGCCCTGTACCACCCTGTCTTTCAGAAACCGCAATCGGCGGCTTTTTTAAGGCGGAACAGTTAGACCGCTCTAACCAATTATTGTAAAGCAGATTGGTCGGAGCGTCAGGAACGGAGCAAGGAGGTTCCAATGATCAATTTTGAACAGTGGGAAGGCTTTGAGGGCCGCATCTGGAAAGAGGAAGTCAACGTCCGCGACTTTATCCAGAAGAACTACACCCCTTATGACGGCGACGAGTCTTTCCTGGCTGGCCCCACCGAGGCCACCGATAAGCTCTGGGGCGCACTGCAGAAGCTGCAGAAGGCCGAGCGTGCCAAGGGCGGCGTGCTGGATATGGAGACCGAGGTCGTCAGCGGTCTGACCGCATACGGCCCCGGCTACATCGACGAGAGCCTGAAAGAGCTTGAGCAGATCGTCGGCCTGCAGACCGACAAGCCCCTGAAGCGTGCATTCATGCCCTACGGCGGCATCAAGATGGCGGAGCAGGCCTGCACTACCTACGGCTACCAGCCCTCTGAAGAGCTGCACAAGATCTTCACCGACTACACCCGCACCCACAATCAGGCTGTCTTCGACGCCTATACCCCCGAGATGAAGACCGCCCGCCACACCCACATCATCACCGGCCTGCCCGACACCTATGGCCGCGGCCGTATCGTCGGCGACTACCGCCGTGTGGCACTGTACGGCATCGACGCCCTCATCAAGTTCAAGCAGGAAGACTTCGCCAACTGCGGCGACGGCACCATGACCGATGACGTCATCCGCCTGCGCGAGGAGATCGCACGCCAGATCAGCGCCCTGAAGGGCATGAAGAAGATGGCCGAGGCTTACGGCTGCGACATCTCTCAGCCCGCCAAGACCGCCAAGGAAGCCTGCCAGTGGCTGTACTTCGGCTATCTGGCCGCCATCAAGACCCAGAACGGCGCCGCTATGAGCGTGGGCCGCATCTCCACCTTCCTGGATATTTATATCCAGCGCGATCTGGACAAGGGCATCCTGACCGAGAGCGAGGCTCAGGAGCTCATCGACCACATGGTCATGAAGTTCCGCATGGTCAAGTTCGCCCGCATCCCCAGCTACAACCAGCTGTTCTCCGGCGACCCCGTCTGGGCAACGCTGGAAGTGGGCGGCATCGGCATGGACGGCCGCAGCATGGTCACCAAGAACTGCTACCGCTTCCTGCATACCCTCGAGAACATGGGCCCTGCACCGGAGCCGAACCTGACCGTTCTGTACTCCTCTGCTCTGCCCGAGAACTTCAAGAAGTACGCCGCCAAGGTGTCCATCAACACCAGCTCCGTCCAGTACGAGAACGACGACGTCATGAAGCCCGTCTGGGGCGACGATTACTCCATCTGCTGCTGCGTGTCTGCTACCCAGACCGGCAAGGAGATGCAGTTCTTCGGCGCACGCGCCAACCTGGCAAAGTGCCTGCTCTACGCCATCAACGGCGGCGTGGACGAGAAGAGCCACGAGCAGTGCGGCCCCAACTACGCCCCCATCACCGGCGAGTACCTGAACTACGACGAGGTGCTGCCCAAGTACGTCCAGATGCTGGACTGGCTGGCCGGCCTGTACGTCAACGTGCTGAACCTCATCCAGTATATGCACGACAAGTACTACTACGAAGAGGCTGAGATGGCCCTCATCGACACCGAAGTCCGCCGCACCTTCGCTACCGGCATCGCCGGCTTCTCCCACGTCATCGACTCCCTGAGCGCCATCAAGTACGCCAAGGTCAAGGCCGTGCGCGACGAGATGGGTCTTGCCACCGGCTTCGAGGTCGAGGGCGACTTCCCGAAGTACGGCAACGACGATGACCGTGCCGACGAGATCGGCGTCTGGCTGCTGCGCACCTTCCTTGAGATGATCAAGAAGCGCCACACCTACCGCAACTCCGAGGCTACCACCTCCATCCTGACCATCACCTCCAACGTGGTCTACGGCAAGTACACCGGCGCTCTGCCCGATGGCCGTGCGGCCTTCACCCCGTTCGCACCCGGTGCCAACCCCAGCTACGGCGCAGAGCAGAACGGCCTGCTGGCCTCTCTGAACTCCGTGGCCAAGCTGCCCTACCACTGGGCTCTGGACGGCATCTCCAACACCCAGACCATCAACCCCGATGCTCTGGGCCACAGCGAGGGCGAGCGCGTTGAGAATCTGGTGCAGGTCATGGACGGCTACTTCGACCAGGGCGCACACCACCTGAACGTCAACGTCTTCGGCAAGGAGAAGCTCATCGACGCTATGGAGCACCCCGAGAAGGAGGAGTACGCAAACTTCACCATCCGTGTCTCCGGCTACGCCGTCAAATTCATCGACCTGACCCGCGAGCAGCAGATGGACGTCATCGCCCGTACCTGCCATGCCGCTCTGTAACCCCATCGGATACGTCCACTCGCTGGAGACTTTCGGCTCTGTGGACGGCCCCGGCGTCCGCTTCGTCGTCTTTTTGCAGGGGTGCGCCCTGCGGTGCAAATACTGCCACAACCCGGAGACATGGGCTGAGGGCGGCGAGGAATGGACGGTGGACAAGCTCTTCCAGCGGGCGTGGCGCTACCGCAACTACTGGGGCAAAAAGGGCGGCATCACGGTCAGCGGCGGCGAGCCGCTGCGCCAGATGGAGTTCCTGACGGCGTTCTTCGAGCTGGCACGCTCCAAGGGCGTGCATACGGCTCTGGACACCGCCGGTCAGCCCTTCCGCCCCGACGATGCGGCGTATCTGGCCGATTTTGACCGGCTGATGAAGTCCACCAGCCTCGTCATCCTCGATTTGAAGGAGATCGACCCGGAGAAGCACCGCAGGCTCACCGGCAGGGACAACGCGAACATCCTTGCGATGGCGCGCCACATCTCCGACCTCGGCGTGCCGCTCTGGATACGCCATGTCCTCGTCCCCGGCCTGACGGACGACGAAGACGGCCTGCGGAAGACCGCAGAGTTCCTCTCGTCCCTCAAGACGGTGCAGCGGGTAGAGGTACTGCCCTACCACACGCTGGGCCTCTTCAAGTGGCAGAAGCTCGGCATCCCTTATCCCCTGCCCGATGCTGTCCCGCCCACGGCGGAACAGGTCAAGCGGGCCGAGGAGCTGCTGGAGACTGCACGGTATACCAACTGATATAATTCCAGCGCGATAAACCCCCTGTACAGAAATGTACAGGGGGTTTTTACGTTTCCGGCTCTTTCTATCAGAAGATAACGGCATCCTCAGCGGTAAAGCCGCCCAGAGAGTGTTCCTTCACCTGAATGCAAATATAGGTAATGCCCTCATCTGCGGCAGCAGAGAACTGACGCTTTGCTGCCGGAGCAACTTTCAGCCAGTCGCCAGCGGTCAGAGCGATCTCCTTCCCATCGATAACGGCTTTGCCCTTCCCTGCAATAATACCGTAGATCTCTTCATTGTTCCTGTGGGCGTGCACAAAAGGCACCCCTGCGCCTGCCGGGAGCTGGTTGATGCTGACCTCCGCACCCGTCAGGCCCAATTTTTCGTGAAGTTCCACTCTTGCCTCGCCGCCGATATTCGTTTTCGTATAGTTTTCCATCTCTTTTACCTCCAAAGGATATTGGCGCTCTCGCTTGCCTGTGTATAGTTTAAGCCGGAGCACACTCTAAAACAAGTACGCACCTTTTTATAACTGTACATATTAAAAAGAATATGTTATGATGTTCTCGGAGGTGTGATGCCATGAAAACAAAAGAAGAACTGCCCGCCTGCCCCGTGGCCACTGCAGTCTCCCTCATCGGCGGCAAGTGGAAGCTGCTGATCCTGCGCAATCTCAAGACCCGCCCATGGCGGTTCAACGAACTGCAAAGAGATCTGGAGGGAATCTCTCAGAAAGTTTTGACGGACAGCTTACGGCAGATGATCGACGACGGGCTCGCCTACCGACACGACTATCACGAAACGCCCCCTCACGTGGAGTATGGCCTGACCAGCCTCGGCAGAGAGATGCTTCCCATCATTGATGCCCTTGCCGATTTCGGGAACTACTACAAATCCATCATCCAATGATTTTCCACAACAAAAAAGGCGTGACCTTGCGGTCACGCCTCTTTTACTTTTTGTAATTTAACCGCCCAGATATGCGCTGCGGACACGCTCGTTGGTCAGCAGCTCAGCACCGGTGCCATCCATGACCACGCGGCCCGTCTCGAGGACGTAGGCGCGGTCTGCCACGGAAAGGGCCATCTGTGCGTTCTGCTCGACCAGCAGGATGGTCATGCCCTCTTTGTGGATGTTCTGGATGATGTCGAAGATCTCCTGCACCAGCAGGGGCGACAGACCCATGGAGGGCTCGTCCAGCATCAGCATGGAGGCGTTGCTCATCAGAGCACGGCCCATGGCCAGCATCTGCTGCTCACCGCCGGACATGGTGCCGGCCAGCTGCTTGCGGCGCTCCTTCAGGCGGGGGAAGAGCTCAAAGACCTTCTCCTTGTTGGGAGCGATGGTGGAGGCAGGCTGGGTATAAGCGCCCATGTCCAGATTCTCTTCCACCGTCATATGCAGGAAGACATGACGGCCTTCCGGCACCTGTGCCAGACCGGCCTCGACGATTTTATGAGCGCGGACGCCCTTGATGCTCTTGCCCTTGTAGAGGACGTCGCCGGTCTTCGGGTGGAGCAGGCCGGAGATGGTCTTCAGGGTGGTGGACTTACCGGCACCGTTGGCGCCGATGAGGGTGACGATCTCGCCCTCGTTCACCTCGAAGGAGACATCCTTGACTGCGTGGATGTTGCCATAAAAGACGTTGATGTTATCAACCTTCAGCAAAGTCTGTGCCATCGTTCAGCCCTCCTTCTTGCCCAGGTAGGCTTCGATGACCTGGGGATTGTTGCGGATCTCGTCCGGCGTACCCTTGGCGATGATGCGGCCAAAGTTCAGCACGGCGATGCCCTCGCAGATGCCCATGACGAGGCTCATATCATGCTCGATGAGGAGGACGGCAATGTTGAACTCGTCGCGGATGCGGCGGATGGTCTCCGTCAGCTCTGCGGTCTCGGAGGGGTTCATGCCGGCGGCCGGCTCGTCCAGAAGCAGCAGCTTCGGGCTGGTAGCCAGCGCGCGCATGATCTCCAGACGGCGCTGTGCGCCGTAGGGCAGGCTGCCGGCCTGTGTATCGGCGAGGTCGGCCATGTGGAAGATGTCCAGCAGCTCGAAGGCGCGTTCGGTGCAGCGCTTCTCTTCCTTCCAGTAGTTGGGCAGGCGGACGAGAGAGGAGCCCAGATTGTACTTCATGGACTCGTGAAGGCCCACCTTGATGTTGTCGATGACGGACAGCTCCTTGAACAGGCGGATATTCTGGAACGTACGGGCCACGCCCATCCGGTTGACCTGATAGGTCTTTTTGCCGGCGGTGGGCATCCCATCGATGAGGATGGAGCCGCGGGTGGGCTGGTAGACGTTGGTCAGCAGGTTGAAGACGGTGGTCTTACCGGCGCCGTTGGGGCCGATGAGGCCGGTGATCTCGTTGCGGCCGATCATCAGGTTGAAGCCGTCCACGGCGGTCAGGCCGCCGAAGTCGATGCCCAGTTCACGGACGTCGAGGATGGGCTTTTTATCCTTGTCGCGGTCGGTCAGGAAGCCGCCGGAAGGGACGCTGTGTAACTTCGTCTGGAACTCACTCATGGTCTGCGCCCTCCTTGTCAGCATTCTTCTTGTGGAACAGCTCGCCGTTCATGACCTTTTCCACGATGCGGCTCATGGAGAAATCGTAGCTGCCCAGCAGTCCGCCCGGACGGAAGATCATCATCAGGATGAGCACCAGCGAGTAGATGACCATGCGGTAGCTGTCGAAGCTGCGGGTAGCCTCAGGCAGGATGGTCAGGACGGTAGCGGAGAGGATGGAGCCCAGCATGGAGCCCATGCCGCCCAGAACCACCATGACTAGGATCTCGATGGACTTCATGAAGCCGAAGGTGGAGGGGTTCAGAACGCCGATGTAGCAGGCGTACAGACCACCGGCCAGACCGGCAAAGGCAGCGGAGAAAGCGAAGGCCATGACCTTATAATAAGTAGTCTGGATGCCGCAGCTCTCGGCAGCGATCTCGTTGTCACGGATGGCGAGGACGGCGCGGCCATGGCGGCTCTTCATCATGGCATGGATGAGGAAGCAGGTGATGACCACACAGAGGAAGACATTGGCGAAGTTGGAGTACTTGGGGATGTTCTTGAGGCCCTTGGAGCCGTAGAACAGGCTGTAGCCCAGCACATCGTCGATATTGTTCAGGGTGATGCGGATGATCTCGCCGAAGCCCAGGGTCAGGATGGCCAGATAGTCACCGGTCAGACGGAGGGCCGGGACGCCGATGAGGACGCCAAACAGGCCGGCCATCACAGCGCCCAGTGCAAGGCCGATGGCAAAGGAAACGCCATCGGGCAGAGGGCTGTACTTGGTGAAGAGGGCGCAGGTGTAAGCACCCACGGCCATGAAACCGGCGTGGCCCAGCGGCAGCTGGCCCAGATAGCCGGTGGCCACGTTCAGGGACACAGCCAGGATGATGTTGATGCCCACGGTCATGAGCACCTTGTTCTGGTAAGTGGAGAGCATGCTGCCGGTCATGTAGGAAAGGGCCAGGAACAGCAGCACCACCAGCACGGCGTTCATGAGGTAGCGCACGGGCATTTTGAGCGTTTTGCGATTCTTGTTCATCTTCATGCCCTCCTTACACCTTTTCCTGCACCTTGCGGCCAAGGAAGCCCGTGGGCTTGAACAGCAGCACGATGATGAGGATGGCGAACGTGACAGCGTCCTTCCAGGCAGACAGGCCGATGGCGGAAACGAAGCACTCGCACAGGCCGATGACGATGCCGCCGACCATTGCGCCCGGGATGGAGCCGATGCCGCCCAGAACGGCGGCGACGAAGGCTTTCAGGCCCAGCATGGAGCCCATGGTGGGGGTGGCCTGCGGGTAGGAGCAGCAGTACAGCACCGAGCCGATGCCGGCCAGTGCAGAGCCGACCGCGAAGGTAAAGGAGATGGTGCTGTTGACGTTGATGCCCATCAGGCGGGCAGCGTCCATATCCTCAGAGACGGCGCGCATGGCCTTGCCAAGCTTGGTCTTCTGGACGAGGAAGGTCAGCACCAGCATGGACAGCACGGTGACCACCAGCGTGATGATGGAGGTCAGGCCCAGAGGCGCCTTGCCCAGATAGAAGGTCTTGTTGTCGTAGTAAGACGGGATGACCTTTGCGCCCGAGCCCATGACCAGCTCAGCCGTGTACTCGAGGAAGAACGACACGCCGATGGCCGTGATGAGCAGAGAGATACGGGGTGCGCTGCGCAGCGGGGTGTAGGCGATCTTTTCGATGACCACGCCCAGCAGCGTACAGGTGAGGATGGTGGCACAGACCGCCGTGACCGGGCCGAGGCCCAGCTGGTTCATGACGAACCAGGACATGTACGCGCCCACCATGATGACGTCGCCGTGGGCAAAGTTCAGCAGCAGGATGATGCCGTACACCATGCTGTAGCCCAGTGCGATCAGTGCATAGATGCTGCCAAGGGACAGGCCATTGATCAGCTGGCTGAAAAACACTGTCATGGATGGATACTTCCTTTCTTTCCGGCGCTGTTGCACGCCTTATGTGGGGATACACTTTTTTCCAAAAAAGCGGAGAGCACCGGGGCAATACTGTTCCGGCGTTCTCCGCAGTCGGGTCAATTTGCAATCATTCGGATCTCAGCGGCCCTTCCATCACCGGTCGATGGAAGAAAGCTGGAATCAGAACATTTCCTTCAGCACCGGCTTGCCGTCCACATAGGTCAGGATAGCAGTCTGCTTGACGGGGTCGTGATGCTCGTCGAAGGTGAAGGTGCCGGTGATGCCGTCGATGGTGCCGGAGGCAATGGCATCGATGACAGCCTGCTTGTAATCGTCGGTGCCAGCCTCGAGACCGGCATCCTCAGCAGCCTGCAGGCCGTAGACGATGGTCTTTGCTGCATCGTAGCCCAGAGGAGCGAAGCCGTTGGGGTACTCCTGACCGTACTCTGCCTTGTAGGCATCCTCAAACTCGGGGTTGGAGCCCTTTGCGTAGTTGGCGCAGAAGTAAGTGTCCTTCAGCTGATCGTTGGTGGCGTAGCCTTCCAGACCATCCCAGCCGTCGCCGCCCAGGAACGGAACGGTCAGGCCGACGCTCTCGGCCTGAGACAGGATCTGGCCCACTTCCTCGTAGTAGTTGGGGCAGAAGACGGTCTCGGGGTCCTTGCCGAGGATGGTGGTCAGCTGAGTCTTGAAGTCCACGTCGCCCTCAGAGTAGCTCTCCTGATCGACGATGGTGCCGCCCAGAGACTCGAACTCGTTGACGAAGTTCTCTGCCAGACCCTCGTTGTAGTCAGCACCCTTCTTGAAGATGACGGCTGCCTTGGTGTAGCCCAGCTTCTGGTATGCGTAGTCAGCCATCTTGATGCCCTGGAACGGGTCGGTGAAGGTGGCGCGGAAGACGTTTGCGTTCACGGTGTCGGTCTCGGCATCGTAGGTGACAGCCTCAGCGGTAGCGGAAGCGGTGACCATGGGCATATTGTAGTCTGCGCTCTCCGCAGCGACTGCCAGAGTCGGGGTGGTGGTAACGTCGCCGATCAGAGCGGTCATCCCCTCGTCCACCATCTTGGTGAAGCAGTTGACAGCCTGCGTAGCGTCGCCCTGCTCGTCCTCGGTGAGGATCTCGATCTGCTTGCCGTTGATGCCGCCGTTGGCGTTGACCTGCTTCAGGTACAGGGTAGCACCGTTGACAACAGCCTGACCGTAAACGGAGACGTTGCCGCTCAGGGGACCCATAACGCCGACCTTGATGGTGTCGCCGGAAGCAGCTGCTGCGGTAGAACCGGCAGCGGAAGCAGTGGAAGCTGCGGTGCTGGAAGAGCCGCCGCAGGCAGTCAGAACACCGGCAGCAGCCACGACACCGGCAGCAGCCAGAAAGTTACGACGAGAGATCATGTTTTTCATAAGTCTATATCCTCCTGATATTTGGAAGCGTTCGTGTTATTTACAGCCCTTTCGCACGGCCCATGAGCCAGTGTCCCGAAAAGCTGTTAAGGAAGCAGCGCTCCCTTCCCTCAAAGCAGCTCTGCTTCCTTGCGTCTTATTATAAGCACTTCGGTGCAAGTCCGCAATTCACAAATCGTCCATAGTTTTGGAGGAGTTTCGGGTAAAACTCGCTATTTTTCACAAAATCAAGCGTCACTTTTTGGTTACTTTTTCAAATTGTTCACCTGAGAAAAACAGAACATGAAAGCAATTCACAAGTAACAAAAAGATTGCACAACTTTCCTCTTCTGAAGTTTGCTCCAGCTAACATCCATGCATCCTCTTGCATCTCGGGCCAAATCATGGTAGGATAATGTCGGTTAGTTAGCATATACTATCCAAATGAGAAGAGCGCATCCATTCCTATTATATATGGAGGTACAAATCATGAACTATCTTGAGATCGTAGACGTTCAGGGCCGTGAGATCCTGGACTCCCGCGGCAACCCCACTGTTGAGGCTGAGATCACCCTCGCCGACGGCACCGTGGCCCGGGGCTGCGCACCGTCCGGCGCATCCACCGGCGAGTTCGAAGCGCTGGAGCTGCGTGACGGCGACAAGGGCCGCTATCTGGGCAAGGGCGTCACCAAGGCCGTGAAGAACATCAACACCGTCATCGCTGATGCCGTCATCGGCATGGATGCTTCCGACATCTACGCCATCGACAAGGCTATGATCGACGCCGACGGCACCAAGGACAAGTCCAAGCTGGGCGCAAACGCCATTCTGGCCGTTTCCATCGCTGCCTGCCGCGCTGCTGCCACTTCGCTGGATATGCCCCTCTACCGCTTCCTCGGCGGCGTGAACGGCAACCGCCTGCCCGTCCCCATGATGAACATCCTGAACGGCGGCGCACACGCCACCAACACCGTGGACACCCAGGAGTTCATGATCATGCCCGTGGGCGCACCTTCCTTTAAGGAGGGCCTGCGCTGGTGCGCTGAGGTCTTCCACGCTCTGGCTTCCATCCTGAAGGCAAAGGGTCTGGCTACCTCTGTGGGCGACGAGGGCGGCTTCGCTCCCAACCTGTCCAGCGACGAGGAGACCATCGAGACCATTCTGGCCGCCATCGAGAAGGCCGGTTATCTTCCCGGCAGGGACTTCATGCTGGCCATGGACGCTGCTTCCTCCGAGTGGAAGAGCCCCAAGGGCAAGGGCTTCTACAAGCTGCCCAAGGCCGGCACCGAGTTCACCTCCAGTGAGCTCATCGCACACTGGAAGAAGCTGGTGGAGAAGTACCCCATCATCTCCATCGAGGACGGTCTGGACGAAGAGGACTGGGAAGGCTGGCAGGAGATGACCCGCGAGCTGGGCGGCAAGGTCCAGCTGGTGGGCGACGACCTGTTCGTCACCAACACCGAGCGTCTGGCCAAGGGCATCCAGCTGGGTGCCGGCAACGCCATCCTCATCAAGCTGAACCAAATCGGCTCCGTATCTGAGACTCTGGAAGCCATCAAGATGGCTCACAAGGCCGGCTATACCGCCATCAGCTCTCACCGCTCCGGCGAGACTGAGGACACCACCATCGCCGACCTGGCCGTGGCCCTGAACACCTGCCAGATCAAGACCGGCGCTCCCAGCCGCACTGAGCGTGTGGCAAAGTACAACCAGCTGCTGCGCATCGAGGAGCAGCTGGGCGGCAGCGCCGTCTACCCCGGCATGGCTGCTTTCAACGTGAAGCGTTAACTCAGACTCTGCGACAGGAGCGCCAGTCCCGGCTTTGCCGGAGCTGGCGCTCTTTTTTGTCATTTCCATGTCAATTTGTCTAAAGTATACAAGAAAAAACATCAAAACTCAGCAAATCGACTATTGCCAATTCTCAACTGATATATTAGAATATAAGTAAGAGAGCGAGGCACTCCTGCCGCGCATAAACGCAAAGCAATGTTAACGGAGGACATCCACTATGCCTATGAAAATGGGTTGGCGCTGGTATGGCGAGGGCAACGACCCCGTCACCCTCAGCGACATCAAGCAGATCCCCGGCGTGACCAGCATCGTCTGGGCGCTGCACAGCAAGATGCCCGGCGAGATCTGGGAGATCGACGAGATCCAGAAGGTCGCAGACCAGATCCACGCTTACGGCTTCGACATGGACGTTGTCGAGTCTGTCAACGTCCACGACGACATCAAGATCGGCCTGCCCACCCGCGATCAGTACATCGAGAACTACAAGCAGTGCATCCGCAACCTGTCCAAGTTCGGTGTCAAGGTCATCTGCTACAACTTCATGCCCATCTTCGACTGGACCCGCACCGACCTGTTCCACCCCGTCGGCGACGGCTCCACCGCACTGTTCTACGAGAAGGACAAGATCAAGGGCGACTACAAGTCCATGGCCGAGTACATCATGTCCTTCACCGAGAAGTACAACATGACCTTCCCCGGCTGGGAGCCGGAGCGGATGGCAAAGCTGGACGAGCTGTTCAAGGCCTACGCCCCTGTCACCAAGGAAAAGCTCTGGGAGAACCTGAAGTACTTCCTCGAAGCCCTGATGCCCACCTGCCGCGAGTTCGACATCAAGATGGCCATCCACATGGACGACCCCCCTTGGGACATCTTCGGCCTGCCCCGCCTGCTGGTGGATGCCGAGAGCATCGACCGCTTCCTGAGCATGGTGGACGACGAGTACAACTGCCTGACCCTCTGCTCCGGCAGCCTGAACGCCAACCCCAACAACAACGTGGCTGAGATCGTCCGCAAGCACTGCGACCGCATCGCATTCGCACACATCCGCAACATCCATCACTTCCCCAACGGCGACTTCTCCGAGGCGGCCCACCGCGACTGCTGCGGCGAGACCGGCATCATCGAGATCCTGCGCGCCTACCATGACTGCGGCTTCGAGGGCTACATCCGCCCCGACCATGGCCGTCAGCTGTGGGAGGAAGGCCCCGGCAGCTGCCGCCCCGGTTACGGCAAGTATGACCGTGCTCTGGGCGTTCAGTACATGCTGGGTGTCTGGGATCTGCTGGATCGTCTGGATGAAGAGAAAAAGAAGGGCTGATAAATATGAAGCTGTCTGAGATCAAAAACGGCAATCTGTCCGCCGAGTGGGCAGAGAAGGGCTATGAGCTGCCCAAATTCGATATCGAGGCTGTCAAGGCCAAGACCCACGCCGAACCCACCTGGGTGCACTTCGGCGCAGGCAACATCTTCCGCGCTTTCCCGGCTGCCATCCTGAACGATGCGCTGAACACCGGCAAGTATGACCGCGGTGTCATCGTGGCCGAGAGCTTTGACTATGAGATCATCGACAAGGCTTATCGTCCCTACGACAATATGAGCCTGCTGGTCTGCCTGAAGTCCACCGGCGAGATCGAGAAGAAGGTGGTGGCTTCCGTTACCGAGAGCCTGAAGGCTGACTACTCCTTCGGCGAGGACTGGGCACGTCTGGTGGAGATCTTCCAGAACCCCAGTCTGCAGATGATCTCCTTCACCATCACTGAGAAGGGCTACGGCGTTGCTCCTGCTGATCTGGAGCGCGGCCTGACCCCCGTGCTGGCCATGGGCAAGGTCACTGCTCTGCTGTACGAGCGCTTCAAGGCCGGCAAGCTGCCCCTGACCGTCCAGAGCATGGACAACTGCTCTCACAACGGCGATAAGGTCAAGGCCGCAGTCTTTGCCTACGCTTCCAAGTGGGTCGAGCAGGGCCTGGTCCCCGCCGAGTTCCTGGCCTACGTCAAGGACGAGACCAAGATCACCTTCCCCTGGAGCATGATCGACAAGATCACTCCCCGCCCGGATGCCAAGGTCCAGAAGATGCTGGCTGACGACGGTTTTGAGGACAACTACACCATCGTCACCGAGAAGCACACCTTCACCGCTCCCTTCGTCAACGCTGAGGAGACCCAGTACCTCTGCATCGAGGACCACTACACCAATGGCCGTCCTCCGCTGGAGCTGGGCGGTGTCCTCTACTGCGACCGCGAGACCGTCGATAAGATCGAGAAGATGAAGGTCTGCACCTGCCTCAACCCCCTGCACACCGCCATGTCCATCTACGGCTGCATGCTGGGCTACACCCTCATCTCCGCTGAGATGGCTGATGAGGACCTGCGCAGCTTCATCCAGAAGATCGGCTATATCGAGGCGATGCCCGTCGTCGTTGACCCCGGCGTTCTGAACCCCTACGAGTTCATCGGCGCTGTCATCAACCGCCGTCTGCCCAACCCCTTTATGCCCGACGCTCCCCAGCGTATCGCCACCGATACCTCCCAGAAGCTGGCGATCCGCTTCGGCGAGACCATCAAGGCTTACGAGGCGCGCGGTCTGGACAAGTCCAACCTCGTGCTGATCCCGCTGGTGCTGGCAGGCTATGCCCGCTACCTGAAGGGCATCGACGACAACGGCCAGCCCTTCGAGATCTCCACTGACCCGCTGCTGGCTGAGCTGCAGGCCATCGTGGCTCCCCTGAAGGTGGAAGCCGGTGAGCAGGACTTCTCCTGCCTGAAGGCTCTGTACAGCCGCACCGACGTCTTCGGCGTGGACCTGTACGCCGTCGGTCTGGGCGAGAAGATCGAGTCCATGGCCAAGGAGCTGTTCGCAGGCCCCGGCGCTGTCCGCGCTACCCTGCACAAGTACGTCAAGGCCCGCTGATCGAAGCGTTCCCTGACTTCATAAGCCATTTCCGCGCCCATGCTGCGTTTTGCTTTGCCGCAGCATGGGTTTTTATGATGTCTTTTTTCCGGCACAGGAAAAGCCGCCGGGCCTTGCGGCCCGACGGCTTTTCTTATGATAGGAGGATCAAAAATGATCGTAGACTATCTTATTCAGTTCAGGATGGTCTGCTCGGTCTCGACGTCGAACAGGTGGACCTTGTGGGGATCGAAGGCAACGCGGACGGTGTCTCCGTTGCGGGCCTTGGAGGTGGGAGCGACGCGGGCGGTCATCTTGTTGCCCTTGTACTCCAGGTACAGGTAGATCTCAGCGCCCATCATCTCAGAGACATCGACCTGAGTATCCAGCTGGCAGTCGGTGTGCTTTGCCATGAACTCGGGCTCATCGTCGATGTCCTCGGGACGGATGCCCATCTTGACCTTCTTGCCGACGTAGGAATCCAGCTTGCCGTCAGCGGTCTTTTCCTTGGGCAGGGGGATGAGGTCGCCGCCCAGATCGACGCTGTACTGGTCGCCCTTCTTGACGATGGTGCCGTCCAGGAAGTTCATCTGGGGGCTGCCAATGAAGCCTGCGACGAACATGTTGCAGGGCATATCGTACAGGTTCTGCGGGGTATCGACCTGCTGGATGATGCCGTCCTTCATGACAACGATACGGTCGCCCATGGTCATAGCCTCGGTCTGGTCGTGGGTAACGTAGATGAAGGTGGTAGCCAGCTTCTTGTGCAGCTTGATGATCTCGGTGCGCATGGAGGTACGCAGCTTAGCGTCCAAGTTGGACAGAGGCTCGTCCAGCAGGAAGACTGCCGGGTTACGGACCATTGCACGGCCCAGAGCGACACGCTGACGCTGACCACCGGACAGAGCCTTGGGCTTGCGGTCCAGCAGGTGCTCGATCTCCAGGATCTTAGCAGCCTCGTGGACGCGGCGGTCGATCTCGTCCTTCGGGGTCTTGCGCAGTTCCAGACCGAAAGCGATGTTCTTGTAGACGGTCATGTGGGGGTACAGAGCGTAGCTCTGGAAGACCATGGCGATGTCGCGGTCCTTCGGGGGAACATCGTTGATGAGGCGGCCGCCGATGTACATCTCGCCCTTGGAGATCTCCTCCAGACCGGCGATCATGCGCAGGGTGGTGGACTTACCGCAGCCAGAGGGGCCGACGAAGATGATGAATTCCTTGTCCTGGATCTCCAGGTTGAAATCGGTGACGGAAGGAGCCGTAGCACCGGGGTAGATCTTGTAGATATGCTGGCAGCTGATAGAAGCCATAAAGCTTTTTCCTCCATTGATGTTGTTGCACTCAAAGGCTCCGCTTGACGATGAGCCGTTTCATTGCTATTATAATAGCAGATTATTTTGTGTTATAAAATAGCATTTTATTGATTTGAGGTGTCAGATATTGATTTACTCTCCCAGCACGACTGCAGCCCTCGGCATCGTGGAGGATGCCCAGCCGGAAGAGCCCCTCACCCTGCGGGGCGAGGGGCTCTGGGTCTGCCTCATTTCCAGCGGAAAATGTGTCGTCTCGCTGTCCGATCCCGACCCGATGCCGGCAGGTTCTGCCCTGTTGCTGCCGCCCCAGAATGCCGCAGCGGGCCATCTCGTGCTGAGCCGGGGGTCGCTGACCCTCGCGCCGGAAAACGAGTGCCATCTGCTCTGCGTCCAGCTCACCGGGCAGGCAGCGGAACAGTTCCTTGCGGGGCTTTCCGAGATGCCCTTCCTCGCCCGGGGCGAGACCTGCCCGGCGGCGGCAGAGCTGATGGGGCGCCTTGCCGAAGAGCGGGACGCCCCCGCACGGGTGCGCAGTCAGCTGGCCTTCGCGCTGCTGTGCGAGCTCTCAGACGCCGACAGCGCCGCCCCTGCCCTGCCTCCGCTGGTGGCCGCCGCCATCGAGGACATCCGCAAAAACTACGCCGGGCTCTACGGCGTGGAAGAGCTGAGCGAGCGGCTGGGCGTCTCCAAGAGCCACCTCGTCCGGGCCTTTACGGCGGCGCTGGGCGTCTCGCCGGGGCGGTACCTCACCAGCGTCCGCATAGAAGCCGCCATGCGTCTGCTGCTCCACCGGGAGTACACGCTGGACGTCATCGCCAGCCTCTGCGGCTTCTCGGGGGCCAACTACCTCTGCCGCGTCTTCAAAAAAACGACCGGCCGATCTCCCACGCAGTGGCGGGCGATGGCCGGTCGGAGCGCACTGCCCGAGCTTTCGCCCGAGCAGCAGCGGTTGGAGCAGGAATTGTTTATCTGAGAAGCTGTTTTCATAAGCATTGCACACCGCCTGAGCGGTCTTTTTGCCCGCATACCGCGTTGCTTTCCCTTGCAATCCGTCAGGATTGCTGCGGAAAATCGCCTTGTCTGCTGACAAAAATCCTCGCCATTCGGCGCACCCTGCTTATGAAAGCAGCTTCTAATCGGTTCGCTTTTTCCGCTTCAGCAGGAAGAGGGTCAGGCAGGCCGTGATGGCCTCAGAGGCCGGGAACGCGGCCCAGACGCCGTTCATCCCGAAGAGGGCGCTCAGCACCAGAGAGCAGGCCACGATGGCCACGATGCCGCGGGAAAGCGACGTCGCAGAAGCCTCTGCGGGGCGGTCCACCGCGCCCAGATAGCCGGCGGCCACGATATTGAGGCCCGCGAAGAAATAGCCGAGGAAGTAGACGCGCATCCCGCTGAAGGCATACTGCGCCATGAGGGCCGAGTTCTCACTGTTGAAGACCGCGACGATCGGCCCGGTGAACCCGAACAGAACTGCATACAGTGCCGCCGCCAGCGCAAGCGCTGTTCCGCTGCCCAGCAGCAGGAGCTTGCGGGTACCGGCGGCATCGTTTTTGCCGTAGCACCTGCTGACCAGCGGCTGTGCGCCCTGGGCCACGCCGTTGAAGACAGCCGTCGCCACCAGCGCGTAGTTCGCCACAACGCCGTAAGCCGCCACGGCCACATTGCCCGCCAGACGCAGGAGCAGCAGGTTGAAGACGGTGGTGGTCACGCCGGAGGACATCTCTCCCACGAAGCCCGAGACGCCCAGCTGGCAGCTCTGGGCCAGCAGCTCCGGCGAGGGCAGCTGCCGCACAAGGCGGACGGTGCTGCTCTTTTTGAAGAAGTGGCGGCTGCAGAGCGCAATGCTCAACACCGGCGAGACCGCCGTCGCCAGCGCCGCGCCGGGCAGGCCGAGGCCCATGGGGAACATGAAGATGTAGTCGAACACCACGTTGAAGAGGCTGCCGCAGAGGGTCGCCACCATGGCCAGCGAGGGGTCGCCGTCGTTCCGGACAAAGGCCGCGACGATGTAGTTGCACATGAAGAAGGGCGTGAAGAGCAGGAAGATGCGGGCGTACCCCACGCCCAGTGCAACGATCTCCGCGTCGCCGCCCATGAACCGCAGCAGCACCTCGGGGCAGAAGATGCCCGCCAGCATGAAGGGCAGGGCGAACACCATCGCCCAGAGCAGGGCGTTGGAGAAATAGCGCTCCGACCGCTCGTCGCCCTGCGCCCGGAGGATGGCGTAGCGGGTGGCCGCGCCGAGGCCCAGCATGGAGCCGATGGCGAAGATGAAGTTGTAGATGGGCAGACAGAGGTTCAGCAGAGCCACACCGCTGGTGCCTGCCGCCTGCGAGATGAAATAGGTATCGGCCAGGATGTAGCAGGACGTACCCAGCAGGCCGAAGATGTTCTGGCTGACGTATTTGAAATACTGTTTGGTAAGGCTCATGTTCTCCTCCTTTTATCATTCAAATTTCAGATATACTGCCATATTGCGTCAGTTTATCATAATCCGACCGAAGCTGTCAAGCTCTCCATTTGCACAAACGCCCGGATGGGTGTATACTGTAGTTTGTTTTTGAAAACAGGCAGAAGGGAGGGTGCATCATGCCGGGCAAGACTTTATACTGTCTGGGCGAGGCGTGGCTGGAATTGAACAGCACCGCGCCGCTGGCGTCGGCAGAGACGTTTTCTCCCCGCATGGGCGGAAGCGCCGCCTCGCTGGCACTGGCTTATGCCGCACAGGGCGGCAGAGCCTCTCTTTTAACGCAGCTTGGCGAGGATGCTTTCGGACACCGCATCGCAGACGCTTTATCTGCTGCCGGTGTGGACATCAGCCGGGTCTCCTTCACCTCCCGCGCCCCCACGCCGCTGCTGTTCGACGGCGGCGGCGAACAGCTAGGCTGCCGCACCCGTTCTTCGGAGCTGCTCTATGCACCCGAACAGCTGGGCGCTGACTGGGCCGCAGATGCTGAAATGCTGGCCTTTTCCAGCGCCTGCCTCGTGGACAGCCCCTGCCGCTACACCCATCTTGCCGCGCTGGACACCGCCCGCACCGCCGGTGTGCCGGTCTGCTTTGCCCCCTCTCTCCGCCCTGCTCTCTGGCCCGGCGAAAAGACCCTGCGGGACACGGTGATGCAGTTTCTCCCCTTCGCGGACATCCTCATCCTCACCGCCGACGAGATGGAGCTTCTGCTGGACACCCGGGAGTATCAGGTCGGGCTGTTTGCCCTGCTGCGGGGGCATACCCAGCTGGTGGTGCTTGAGACAGAAGAGGGCGTCCACGCCTTTACCCGGGCAGTACACGCATTCCGGCCCGGGCTTTCCGCCCCGCCCGAAGAGCCGGCCGCACGGCTGCTGTATCAGCTCTCTCGGCAGGAGCTGACCCTGAAAAAGCTCATGAAATGCAGTGCTCCGGCACTTCAGACGATCCTATAACGCCGGAAAGCCCCCGCCTTTGCAGGCGGGGGCTTTCCGTTTATTCTGTCATCCGGAGGAGGATGCGCCGATCAGCTTATCAGTGGATGAACACCGGGCCAAGCGGGTTGGTGATGGGGCTGACGTAGCCGCCCAGCAGCTTCGGGATCGCGAGGCTGATGTCAGGCACATAGGTCAGCAGCAGCAGAGCGATGAACATGCACAGATAGAACGGCAGGGTAGCCTTGACGACCTTCTCCATGGGGCGCTTCGCAACGGCAGAGCCGATGAACAGAACCGCGCCGACAGGGGGAGTCAGCAGGCCGATGCCGCAGTTCAGGACCATGATGATACCGAACTGGATGGGGTCGATGCCGATGGAGGTCGCAATGGGCAGCAGGATGGGGGTAGCGATCAGGATAATGGGAGCCATATCCATGATGCAGCCCAGAACCAGGATGATGAGGTCGATGAGCAGTGCGATGATGTAGGGGTTGCTGGTGACGCTGGTGATGGCGTTTGCGGCCAGATCCGGCACGTGCAGCATGGTCAGGCAGTTGCCGAACACTGCAGAGGTGGCGATCAGGATGAGGACGATGGACAGAGTGTTGACGCACTCGTCCAGAGCGTGCCAGACGCCCTTCCAGTCAAGGCCCTTGTAGACGAAAACGGAGACCAGCAGAGAGTAGATAACGGCGATAGCAGCGGACTCGGTAGCGGTGAACACACCGCCGACAACGCCGAACACGACGATGACGACTGCGGCCAGAGCCCAGATGGAGGTGCCCAGCTGCTTGATGAAGCCCTTGATGGTGAAGGGAGAGCCCTTGGGGTAATTCTCCTTGACGGAGATGATGTAGGAGCCGATCATCAGGACGATGGCCAGCAGAGCGCCGGGCAGGTAGCCGGCCAGGAAGAGGCTGCCCACGGAGATGCCGCCGGCGGTGGTGGCGTAGATGACCATGTTGTGGCTCGGGGGGACCAGCAGGCCCTCGCAGGAGGAGGTGATGGTAACGGCCGTGGAGAAGTCGGCGTCGTAGCCCTGATCGACCATCATGGGGATCATGATGGAGCCGATGGAGGCGGTATCCGCGGAAGCAGAACCGGAGATGCCGCCGAAGAAGTAGGAAGCAACGATGTTGACCATTGCCATGCCGCCGCGCATCCAGCCGACGCAGGCGTCAGCCAGAGCGATCAGCTTTTCGGAGATGCCGCCGCTGCCCATGAGGACGCCCATGGTGATGAAGAAGGGGACGGCCATCAGGCTGAAGGACGAGATGCCCTTGACCATCAGGCGGCAGACATCGGACAGTGCATGACCCTGCACCATCAGGCAGAGCACGCTGGACAGGCCAACGGCGTATGCGATGGGGAAACGCAGGAAGATCATGACGAAGAAGCTGACAAGAAGGACAACGATTGCCAGTGTCTGGACTGTCATATTAGTTCTCCTCCTTTACAAAAAAGCTCTTGATGTGGTTGTACAGCGCCTCGATCTCGAAGATGATCATGGCGACACCGGCCAGAGGCACGGGGAAGTACATCCAGAAACGGCTCAGCCAGGGCATCGAGACATAGAAGCCGCGGCCGCCCAGGGTGGTGGCGTAGTTCCAGCCCACAACCAGCATGATGAGGCCGAGGATGCAGACCGCCAGATCGGCGAGGATGTCCAGCACCTTGACGGCGATCTTGGGCAGGTAGACGTCAAATGCAGTCATGCGGATGTGTGCGCCGCGGCGGATGGCCAGAGCGGCACTCAGCACGGCCATGTAGCTCATGCAGGTCAGCACGACCTCTTCCGTCCACGCGGGGTCCGGGATGAACGGGACGTAACGACCAATGACCGACATGGTGGTGATGAAAATATCTGCGATCAGCAGCAGCTTGCAGATAAACAGGACCACTTTGTAGGTGACGTCGTACGCCGGCTTGATCTTATCCAGAGTGGTAAAGATTTTCGGCATAGGATCTCCTCCATACTCTTATAAAAAGCCCGGCGGGTCTGCGGGCGTATCCCGTAGTCCCCCGCCGGGCTATGTACTGCTTCAGGATAAAGGCGCTGTTATCAGGCCTTCATATCCAGCAGCTGCTGATACAGCTCAGCCTGATCCGAGGTGTTCTCGCTGATGACCTTAGCGCAAGCCTCCTGCCAGGGTGCCTTATCGGGAACATCGACGACGTTGCAGCCGGAAGACTTCAGCTCGTCGAGGACCTTCTTCTCAGCGGTCTCGGACAGGTCAGCGTTGAAGGCCTGCGTATCCGCAGCAGCCTCCATGACGGCAGCCTGCTGGTTCTCGGTCAGCTTGTTCCAGGCGTTGTCGGTGATGACAGCCTGCACAGCGCCCAGAGTATGGCCGTCGAGGATCAGGTTGTTAGCGACCTCAGGGAAGGCGTTGGACTTGTAGTTTGCGATGGGCTGCTCAGCGCCATCGACAACGCCGGTCTGCAGTGCGCTGTACAGCTCGCCGAAGGAGACGACGGTGGGGTTAGCGCCCAGACCCTCGACCATGCCGTTCATGACGGGGTCGTTGGACACGCGCAGCTTCAGGCCCTTGAAATCAGCGATGCCAGAAACAGGCTTGACCGTGAAGAAGTGACGGAAGCCCTCCTCGCCGTAGAAGATACCACGAACGGGCAGGCCCAGCTCCTGAGGCTCGTTCAGGAACTCAGGTGCCAGCTCGCTGTTGGCGAAGTTCCAGAAGTGTGCGCGGTTCTCGAAGGTGAAGGGGATGGACAGCAGCTTGGACTTGTTGCAGCCGTAGCTGGTCAGTGCGAAAGCGGAGATACGGCTGATGTCGATGGAGGTGGAGCCGCCGAGGATAGCGTCCAGAACGTCGTTCTCAGAGCCCAGAACACCGGAAGCCTGCACATCGACGACGACGGAGCCGCCGGTCAGCTCCTCGACCTTCTCCTTGAAGTGAGAACCGGTCTGGCCGACGATGGTATCCAGCGGGTTGACCTCGGCGTAGACCAGAGTCACCTTCGGGTCGGAAGCAGCAGCTGCGGCATCACCGGCGGGAGCGGTGGAAGCTGCAGCAGAGTTAGCGGCAGAGGCAGCAGTGCTGTTGCCGGAGCCACCGCAGGCGGTCAGTGCCAGAGCAGCGGCGGAAACACCGGCTGCTGCCAGAAAGCTGCGACGAGAAATCTTCTTCATGATAAAATCCTCCTTAAATTTTCCTCATTCAGGGCGGTGCGCTCTGCACGGGTCGCACACCGTCCGTTCATTTACTGTACACACTTTAGCAAAAATTTTTAGTCAGAACAAGGGCTTATGAAAAATGTCCTGTTTTTCAAAAAAATGTGAGAAGCACTTTTGTGCATTTCTTACAAGCAACGGCGCAGTTTGTTCAGCACACTGCCCAACGAGATGAATACAATGTAATATCTCTCGCACTTTTTCAGGCTTCTCGAATGCACTGGATGAGGCGGCTCTGCTCCTCAAAAGCCGCGTACACGGGCTCAACTGCCGCCCGGAAGCGGGCTTTCTCGGCGGCGGAGAGGGTCGTCACCTCCACGCCCCATTCCCTCATATGCTTCTCGGCGCCGGCCTCCCGCTCCGCCCAGAGGCGGCGTTCGGTCAGAGCGCTCTCCTTTCCGCAGGCGCGGATGATGTCCGGGAAGCGTTCGTCCAGCTCCGCCAGTTTTTCCATCGCGGCCTCGCTGGCCAACTGCAGCTCCGGCACACGGGCGTGCTCATCCTTTAAGAAATAGGGGGCCACCTCGTAGTGGCCCATGGCCTCATAGCTGGGCCAGTTGTTTTCCGCGCCGTCTATCTCGGCGTTGTGCAGGGCTGCATAGACCCGGCTGTAGACCACCTGCGCCGGCTTTGCGCCGAGGTCCAGTATCATCTCGCTCATCATGTCCGACTCCTGCACCCGGAGCGTCAGCCCCGCGAGGTCCGCCAGTGTCTCCACCTTTTCGCGGGTGTAGAAGCTGCGGACGCCGGCGTCGAACCACGACAGGCCCACAAGGTCCATCGCGCCGAGGCCGGAGAGGAATTCATCACCGATCTCACCGTCCAGCACCCGCCACATCTGGGGCGCGTCGGTATAGAGAAAAGGCAGCTGCAATACGCTCAGGGCCGGCTGATACTCGGCCAGCTGGCTCAGGGAGACGCGGGCAAAGTCGATGCCGCCGTACTGCATCTGCTCGATGACGCTCTGTTCGGCCCCCAGCTCCCCGCCGCTGTAGACCACGACTTTGACCCTCCCCTCCGTCCGCTCGGCCACGAGGTCGGCGAAGGCCAGAGCGGCCTGAGTGGTGGGATAGTCCTCGGGCTGGTTCTCGGCGTAGCGCAGGATGAGCTCCGGGCCGTTGTACTCTTCCGTCTTGCCGCAGCCCACAGCGCCCAGCGCCGTACAGGCGGCCAGCGCCAGCACACTGCGGCGGGAAATCATCCGCCCGCTCACAGCCCGGCCTCCGGGTCGGCCTTTGCCTTCCGGCCGGCCTGACGGCGGTACTGGGTGGGGGTCATGCCGGTGCGTTTCTTGAACGCCCGGGCGAAGTAGCTGGCGTCCTCGTAGCCCACCATCGACGCCACCTCCGCCGAGGAGCGGAAGGGGTCGGCCAGCAATTCCTTTGCCGCGTTGATGCGCAGCTCGGTGAGGCAGTCGAGGAAGTTCATCTTCTGATACTTCTTGAACTGCGCCGACAGGTAGGCCGGGCTGATGTGCAGGATCTCGCCCACGCTGTCCAGCGACAGATCGAACATATAATTATCCTCGAGGTAGCGGCGGACATGGGCCATGACGAGGGCCGTCTGGCTGTTCTCCCCCTCCTCGGGGGCGTCCTCCACCTCTTCTTCGGTCTCCGTCTGCTCCGGCTGGGGCTGGGCGGCGGCCAGCTCTTCCAGCTTCCGCTCCGTCTCGATCTGCCGCATAGCCCGGCGCACCGAGGCTTCCAGCTCGTCGGGGTCCACCGGCTTGAGCAGATAGTCGCAGGCCCCCAGATGCACCGCCTCATGGGCATACTGGAACAGGCTGTAGGCCGTGACGAAGATGACCCGGCAGGAAGGCCGCTGGGCCAGCACGGCGCGGGCAGCGTCGAGGCCGCTCATGCCCGGCATCTCAATATCCATCAGGATGAGGTCCGCGCCCCACAGCACCGCCGTGTCGGCAGCTTTGCGGCCATTTTCCGCCACCTCCAGGACCACTTCCCGCTCAAAACGGCGCTGGACCAGCTCTGCAAGCGCCTCCCGCTCCAGCTTTTCGTCATCCGCGATCAACAGGCGTATCATCGTCCAAATCCTCCTCCAAAAGTTCTACAAGGGGCAGGTACATCCTGATGGCCGTACCCCGGCCCGGGTGAGAGCGGATGACCAGCCGCCCCCGTTTATCCAGAAGCCGCAGCCGTGCGGCTACATTATAGACGCCGATATGCTCCCAGCGCTCCCCGGGCTGGGCCAGCGCGGCTTTCAGCTGGGCCAGCTGTTCGGGCCGGATGCCCACGCCGTTGTCGCAGACGCTGATATAGAGCAGCCCCTTATCCCGCAGCGGGTTGATGCGGATGCGCACCACGCCGCCCTCTTCCTTGGGCGAGATGCCGTGCTTGAAGGCATTCTCCACGATGGGCTGCAAGATGAAGGACGGCACCATCGTCTCCGTCAAATCGAGGGAGTCGGAGATGCGCCACACCATCTTCACCCGGTCGCCGAAGCGGACGTGATAAATCGAGTAATACTCGTCCACGATGCGCACTTCCCGGGCCAGCGGCACCTGCTCGTCGTTGCTCATCAGGCTGTAGCGCAGCAGGTGCGACAGAGCCGTGATGAGGGCCTGCGTGCGGTAGGCTTTTTCCTGTCCGGCGGTCTGTAAAATGACGTTCAGGGTGTTGAAAAGGAAATGGGGGTCGATCTGGCTGCGCAGCTGCTGCAAACGGCTGCGCTCCATCCGGTTCTGTAATTCCAGAGCTTCCGTCTTCTGGCGGTGGAGCTCCCGCTCCATCTCGTTTTTCTCCCGCAGGGTGGTCACCTGCTCGGCCATCGAATGCTTCATATGGTTGAAGGCTTCGGTCAGCTGGGCCATTTCCGGCTGACGGGGCGCAGGCAGGTCGGGCGAATCGAACTCGCCCCGGGTGACCTCCCGGGAGGCGCCGATCATCTGCTGCACCGGGGTCAGCAGCGTCAGCACCGAGAAGGCCATGACGCAGCCCAGCGCAAGGCAGAGCGCCACCACAACGGTCTGCGCCCATTTCACCCGGTCGCTGAGGGCCGACACGGTGGTGTAAGTCCCCTGAGCGTCGGTGATGGCCGTGTTCAGCAGCTGCTGGGTGTACTGGCGCAGATAGCCGCCGCAGGGTACGATTTTATTATAGTAGAGCTGGGCGGCTTTCGCGTCCTGACCGGCGGCCACCGCTTCTTCCAGCTGGTCCACCAGTGCGGTGTAGCTGTCGTAGGTAGTGGAAACGGCATTGTAGAGCAGATACTGCTCCTCACTCACAGTGCCAAGGTCGCCCTCGATGCGCCAGAGCCATGCGTTGGTGACGGAAAAGGCGCTGTGGAGCTCCTCTGTCAGCGCTTTGGCATCGCCGTACTCCCAGCGGTAATCTTCCATGGCCGAAAGGCTCCGCTCCACACCGTTCTGGAAGCGGCTGATGGCGTTGAAGTTGCCCATCTGGTCGTCCAGTTCCCGCAGCACGGTGCCGGACTGGTAAAAGCTCAAGAATATCTGCCCCGCCAGCGCCAGAAAAAACGCCGCCAGGCAAAGACTGATCTGCCCTTTCAGGGTCATCCTGCGCCCCACGCACCCATCCTCCCTCTCTGTGATATTCTGCCGCGCACCTTCCGCCTTATCCGGCCTGTCCGCCGTCAGAGCGAACGCTCCATAAACTTTCTTTTTCGTCCTATTTTAGCACATTTTAGGGCATCTGCGCAATATCATCCTTGATTGTTGGAAAATAATATGGTACTATGACCAAAAAAGGAGGGTATTTTTATGTCTCAGCCGATCTCCGTTTCCGTCCAGATGGATGCTGCGTCCTTCCACGATTTTGCCGCCTTTGACCTGCTGCGCCACCACAAGGCGTGGCACCGGCCTCTGGTGTTCACGGCCATTTTGCTGGTGTCTGCCGGTGTCTGCCTGTCGCAGGTGGGCCAGAAAGACGGCGCAGCCCTGCTCACGGTGCTGCTGGCCGTGGTGGCGCTGGGCGTGCCGGCCGTCTACTTTTGGACGTTCTTCCACTCCCTGCGCCTCCAAATCAAAAAGATGGGCCTGCCCCGCCCCTTCTACCGGCTGCTGCTGGACGACGAAGGACTGTCGGTCTGGATGGCCGGCGAGCAGGACAAGCCTGAGGCGAGCCGCAAGTATGCGTGGCACGATATGCATCTGGCCTACCGCACCCCCAACGCCATTTACCTCTATGTCCGGCAGAATCAGGCCTATCTGCTGAACGACAGCCTCGACGCCGCATGGAGCCTGCTGCAAGCCTCCCTCCCGGCAGAGCGCCTGCACGATATGCGATAAGAACGACAAAAGCCCATCGCACAGCTGTGCGATGGGCTTTTTTGCAACCTCTCAGTCTGCTTCGCAGACAAGGCCGGGTTGCGGCCCCCAGCATCCGCTTCGTGCTTTAAAAAGCACTTGCGTCTTGCTGGCCGCTGCCCCAACAGCGACTCCCTGTTTCCGCCACCGGCGGCGGTCGTCGCTGTTGCCCCTATCGAGGGGAGCCTATTCGGAAATGGATTTGCAATACAAAAACAGGCAGCGCCGTGGAAAGGAGGAGAAAGCGGCGCTGCCTGTGTATGAGAACTCCTAAACATTTGCGGCTGCTAGGAGGTTGTTGGTAGTCTGTCCGCCGCCGTGGCTATTGCCTCGCATAGGTGGGGGACAGTATTTTTTTAAGGGCGCGGCACCCGCTGCGGGGCTGCGCATAAATCCTGCCTGCATGGCATTTATGGAAAGTCAAAAGCCGGAGATGGGGGATCTCGTTCTTGTCTTCCCGACTGCGCCTTTATTGTACCGGATAAAAATGGAGTTTCTTTGAGTTAGTTTTGAACAATCTGCAAACAAGATGTGGAAAGTCTGAGGGCTTTCTTTTTCGTTCTGCTTGACATTCGGCACAGAACGATGTATTGTTAAGCTTATTGTGAAATACCTATGAAATTCCTGCATTTTTGAGGGAGGAGACACTATGGCCGCACCGGCACAGCCGCAGCAGAAAAAGACCCTGCTCATGACCGAGGGCAGCATCTGGAAAAGCATCCTGCTCTTCTCGGTGCCGCTCATCCTGGGCAACCTGCTCCAGCAGCTTTACAACACCGCCGACTCCATCATCGTCGGCAACTTTCTGGGCAGCAACGCGCTGGCCGCAGTCGGTTCCAGCGGCTCGCCCATCTACCTGCTCATCGGTTTCAGTCAGGGCGTGGCCGTCGGCGCAGGCGTCGTCGTGAGCCAGTATCTCGGCGCAAAAGATAAAAAGGAAACGCGCATCGCCGTCCACACCTCCCTGGCCATCGCGGTCATCCTCGGCCTCATCCTGACGGTGGGCGGCATCGCCGTCAGCCGCAGCCTGCTGGTCTGGATGAACACCCCCGAAGAAGTCCTCGGCGACGCCGTGACTTATATGAAGCTCTACTTCGGCGGCGTGCTGTTCAGCGTCGTCTACAACATGGCGGCCGGCATCCTCAACGCGGCGGGCAACTCCCGCCGCTCGGTCCTCTACCTCGCCTGCGCTTCCATCACCAACATCATCCTCGACCTGGTGCTCATCGCCGGGCTGAAGATGGGTGTGGCGGGTGCGGCCATCGCCACCGACATCAGCCAGCTGGTCTCCTGTGTGCTGAGCCTCCGCTTTCTGATGAAGGTGGACGCCGACTACAGGGTGGAGCTTTCCGCCATCCGGCCCGATCAGCGGATGACCTCCCGCATCATCCGCATCGGCCTTCCCACCGGCATCCAGAACATGGTCATCTCTTTCTCGAACGTGCTGGTGCAGTCCAGCGTCAACAGCTACGGTGCCGCCGCCATGGCAGGCTTTGCGGCCTATATGAAAATCGACGGCTTCAACATCCTGCCCGTCACCAGCTTCAGCATGGCGGCGACGACCTTCGTGGGCCAGAACTATGGCGCAGGCAACCTCAAACGAGTGAAGAATGGCATGTGGGTCACGCTGGGCATGGGCGTGCTCTACACCCTCTGCACCGGCGCTCTGCTGCTGGCGTTCCAGAAGCCCATCATGCACCTGTTCACCTCCGACGAGACGGTGGTGGCCTTCGGGTGCAGCGCCATGCACTACTTCTGCCCCTTCTACTTCCTGCTGGCCATCCTCCACGGCATGGCGGGCGCAGTGCGCGGCACCGGCCGCAGCGTGCCGCCGATGGTGGTGCTGCTCATCTCGCTCTGCCTCTTCCGTGTGGTGTGGATCCGGTTCGTCCTCCCCTTCTTTGCGGGCATCGAGGGCGTGTTCGTCCTCTACCCGGTGTCGTGGGCGCTGGGTGCCGTGCTGATGGCCCTCTACGCATGGAAAGGCAGCTGGATGACTTACGAGCATTCCTGACAGGAGCCGGGAACCATTCCATTTTTCCATTCGCCTTTTGGGGACGTCTGTGGTATCTTATAGGTAAAGAAACAGCAAACCCGGTATCTCAGGAGGATTCATGCAGACAACAAAACCCGAAACCGCACAGCAGCGCCCCACCGGCGCACGAATGGCCCTGCTGATGCTTCTTTACTTTATCAAAATCGGCGCATTCACCTTCGGCAGCGGATGGAGCATCATCGCCCAGATGGAGCGGGAGTTCGTGGACGAGCGCGGCTGGATGACCAGGAGCGACCTGCTGGAGCTCATCGCCGTGGGCAAGAGCCTGCCCGGCATCATGGTGGCGAACATCACTCTGCTCTTCGGCTATCAGATGGCCGGGGTGCTGGGCGGCATCTGCGCGGCCATCGGCCTGTGCATCCCCGCCGTCGTCACCCTTACCATCGTGACGGCCATCTACGACGCCATTAAAGATAACTACTGGGTCTGGTCGGCCCTCAAGGGCGTCCAGTGCGCCGTGGCCCCCATCATCGGCGGCGCGGCCATCTCCCTGGGCAAAGATGCTCTGACCAGCGCGATGCCCATCATCATCTGTGCCGTCGCCTTTGTGCTCTGTTACTTTACGTCCATCAGCAATCTGACGCTGGTGGCGGCCGGTGTGGTCATCGCGCTGGTCTGGATGGGGGTGAGCGAACATGGCCATGCTTGAGACCCTCGTTCAGCTCTTCGCCGCGTTTGCGAAGATCGGCTTCACCAGCTTCGGCGGCACCTCCATGATCCCCCTCATCATGGATGAAATGTCCTCCCACGGCTGGATGACGGACGCCGATCTGACGAACCTCATCGCCATCGCCGAGATGACACCCGGCTCTCTGGGCGTCAACGCCGCCACCTTTGCAGGCACCAAGACCGCCGGGATGCTGGGCGGCGTCTTCGCGGTCCTGGGCGTCCTCAGCCCTACCCTGACGCTGACGCTTCTGGCGGCGGCATTCTTCCAGAAGTTCCGCACCAGCAAGGTCATGAGCTACATCATGAAGATCGTCAAGCCTGTCTGCATCGGCATGGTGCTGGGCGTGCTGGTGGGCCTCTGCCGCCAGACCTGCATCACCGAGGCAGGCGGCATCAGCCTGCCGGGCATCGCCATCGGCATCCTCTGCTTTGTGCTGCTCCAGAAATTCAAGATCAGTGTGCCGAAGGTCATCGGCATCGCGGCGGTGCTGGGGCTGGTGTGCTTCGGGGTGTTTTGACCTCTCAGTCTCGCTCCGCTCGACAGGGCCGGGTTGCGGCACCCAGCATCCGCAGCGCTTCGCTTGCGTCTTGCTGGCCGCTGCCCCAACAGCTTCTCCCTGTTTCCGCCACTGGCGGCGGTCGTCGCCGTTGCCCCTAGTAGGGGAGCCTCTGGCGTGTCGGTCAAATCCATTCTAAACGAGCAAAGCTCAATCTTTCAGAAGCAATAGTGCCCTGCTACAGCGGGCAGCAGCAGCTTGACGAGATAACTTGTCCAGCAGCCGCTGCCCCCGCAAGCAGGGCACGGTATTTTGCGCCATATTCAGCTTTCAGCAGTCAGTACAAAGCGGCCCGGCCTGCCAAAGCCTCCCCTCGATAGGGGAGGTGGCATCGCGCCAGCGATGACGGAGAGGTTTATTATTTTACCGCCAGCGGCGACGGCCTTATACTCACTTCTCCGTGGCAGAGCGCCTCGGTGCGGCCCCCTTCCCGCTGCACGATGAGCCGCCCGGCGTCGTCGATGTCCACCGCCTTTGCGGCGTAGCTCTCCGTCCCGGTGCAGACCGTGACCCAGTGGCCCGGCACAAAGCACCGGGCGCGGTACTCGTCCAGACAGTCGAAGGCCGGGCAGAGACCCAGCAGTTCCCGGGCGATGGCCCCGGCCAGCGCCGCCCGGCTCACTGGTGCAGGCCCGCCGGGGTAGAGACTGCCCGCGATGGGCCGCAGCTCCTCGGGCCAGTCCTCCGGGCGGGAGGTCAGGTTCAGGCCGATGCCCACCACCAGCCATTCCAGCTGGCCGCTCTCGATGTCGGCCCCGGCTTCCGTCAGGATGCCGCAGACCTTCTTGCCGTTATAATAGAGGTCGTTGACCCACTTGATGCCCAAGTCCAGCCCGCAGAGCCGCTTCACAGCCCGGCAGACGGCCACCGCCGCGCTGACGGTGACGGCCTGCGCCTCGGTCATGGGCAGGCCGGGCCGCAGCACCAGCGAGAGATAAATGCCTTTTCCCGCCGGGCTCTCGAACCGCCGCCCCAGCCGGCCCCGGCCCGCCGTCTGCTGACTTGTCAGCACCATCGTGCCGTGGGGCGTACCCTCGAGGGCCAGCGTCTTGGCCGTGCGGTTGGAGCTTTCCAGCTTGTCGTAGAGGTAGATGGGGGCGTCGTACTCTCCCACCGCCTCGGCGCAGAAGGGGTCGCCGCCCGCCAGCCGATAGCCCCGCCGGGGGGCGGCTTCCAGCGCATAGCCCTGAGCCGCCAGCGCGGCGGCGGCCTTATGGACAGCAGCGCGGCTCACACCCAGCTGCTGCGCCAGCTGCTGGCCGGAGATGCATTCGCCCTGGGCGGCGGAGAGCGCCGCCAGAAGTGCCTGTTTTGTGGCAGAGGCCATCGTGTTTTCTCCTTTGTGAGGTTTGATAAGGCCATTTTACCACATTTTCAAAGTTTTTCCCATGATTTTGCAGGTTTTGGCCTCACTGGTTCGTATCGATAGACAGAGCGCTCGAAATGCCGGGCAGAAAGGAGGCGGAGAGCAGCCATTGAATGCACTGGAATTTGACAGGCTGGTACAGAAGTACCAGTCCCTCGTCTACACCATCTGCCGTCAGCTGGTGGCAGATGAGGGCTATGCGCAGGATCTGACGCAGGAAACGTTTCTCTCTGCATGGCGGAGCATGGACCGCTGTCCTGCCGGATACGAAAAGCAATGGCTGGCCCGCATCGCCTCCAACAAAGCCAAGGATTACTTACGCAGCGCCTGGGCGCGCCGGGTGAACACCCCCGGCGACGATGTGCTTGCACTTGAGGGCGCACCGCCCGGCAGCGAGCCGGAAGCGCAGGTGCTGGAAGCTCTGGGCGAAGAGGAGCTGACGCAGCGCATCCTCGCTCTGCGGGAGCCCTACAAGACGCCCTGCCGCCTCATGCTGCTGGAACAGCACACCGCCGCCGAAGCCGCCCGGCTCTGCGGCAGGCCCCAGAAAACAGTGGAGGCGCAGGTCTTCCGGGCAAAAAAGATGCTGGCCGCGCAGCTGAGCGCTGCCGGAAAGGAGGGCTTTTGAGATGGAATTGTTCCGTGAAGACGGCTGTCTGAGCGACGAAGGGCTGCACGCCCTCACCGCCGGGCAGCTGGACGAGCTGGGACGGCTGGAAGCCGCCGAACATCTCGCCTACTGCGACAAATGCACCGACCGTTATACCGCACTTCTGACCGCCGACGCCCTCGCCGCCCCTCCCCGGGATGTCCGCCGTACCGTGATGAGCACCATCTGGGTGCGGCTGATGCAGAGCACCTATGGCCGGGCTGCGGTGGCGGGCGTCGCCGCCGTGCTGGCGCTGACCATGTGGCGTACCGGAGCGCTGACCTTCGTCACCGACCACGGCAGCGACCTGCAGGCTCTCCTGCCCACAGTCCAGGTCACCCTGCCGGAAAAACAGCCCCCGAAGCTTCTGCCCGAAAAGCTGGGCCGGCCCGTGACCTCCCGCCCCGGCGAGAACATCTATACCCGCGTTTCCTCTGTGCTGGAAAGCCTGCTGAACGCGGCAGAAAACATAAAATCATAAAACAAGGAGATCGTTATGCTGAAAAACGGATTTTTGACCTTCTGCTGCGCGTTTATCCCCGGCGCAGGCCAGATGTATCAGGGTTACATGAAGCGGGGCCTCTCCCTTATCCTCACAGCCTGCCTCATCGGGATGGTGGGCTCACTGCTCAACCCGGTGCTGCTCCTGCTGGTGGTGCTGTGGATGTACAGCTTCTTTGACACCTTCAACCTCCGGGCGCAGATCATCGCGGACACCGCGCCGGAGGACGACTACCTCATCCACTTCGACCCCCGCGACAGGCGGCTGGCCCGGGCTCTGCTGGACAGCCACAAGCTGGTGGGCTGGCTGCTCATCGCCTTCGGTGCGCTCATCGCCTACCAGAACCTCATCATGAACACTCTCGGCGACCTCGTCTACCGCTGGGGCCACTCCTCCCCCGTTTTCCGCGCCCTCTATCTCGTCATGGCCAGCCTGCCGGATGTGGTGGTCTGTGTGGTCCTCATCGTTTGCGGCGTCTGGCTGGTGAAAGGCCCCCATCCGGCCAAAAAGCCGGATGCTTCCAAGGACGCCCCCGAGGATGCCGATTTCTGCGAGTATCACGCCGACGAGGCCGCGCAGCCGGAGAACGCTCCTCTGCTCTCCGGCCCGGTGGTGAACAAAAACGAGGTGACGGACGATGACTTCGACCACGAACACGACGAATAAGCCCCTGCGCCGGGTGGGCACCCTGACGCTGGGTGTCTGCCTCATCGCGGCAGGTGTGCTCTTCCTGCTGGCCCGCTTCCTGCCCGGCCTGCCGTGGCTGGTCATCTGGCAGGTGCTCCCTGCGGCGGGTCTCATCCTGCTGGGGTGTGAAGTGCTCTACTTTTCCGCCCGACCCGGCGAATGCCGGTGCGACTTCGGCTCTGTAGTACTCTGCCTGCTGCTGATGGGCGGATGCTTCGGCGTTTCGACCCTTATGCTGCTGGCCCAGATGCTGGGCCGCGGCTGCACCATCCACCTGTGAACACAAGAAAGCCTGTGCAGCCTCCCGCCCCGGGAGGGTCTGCACAGGCTTTTTCGTTTGAAGAGAGAGGCTTACTGTACGCCGGTCAGCTCAGCCAGCTTGTGGTAGATCTCGGTGTTGTCGAAGACGCCGCGGAACTTCTCCGCGCCGACGCCCAGCGCATAGATGTTGACCATCGCGCCGGTGTGGGCATAGGTGGTGTGGTCCATGCCGGACTTGTGGTTGATGGTGTGGCAGATGGCCATGCTGAAGGGGATGTAGGTGCCGTAGAGCTCATAATCCTGCTGGCTCATCTCCTTCTGGGAGGCAGCGCCGACTTCCAGCGTCCTCTCGTAGGCCTTGCGCAGATTCTCCACCTCGTAGTCGGTCAGCAGCAGCTTGCCTGCACTGGCAGCATCGGGGTCGGTGGGCAGGGTCAGGCCGAAGTTTGCCTTCACGTCGGCCATGGCGGCCTCGAAGGGAGTCTTGTTGGCGATGTAGCCCTTCACATAGGTGGAGTCGAACTTGGCGTAGGACATCTTCTGGTGGGTGAGGTTGGTCAGGAAGGTGTCGTAGTTGGTGGTCTTGTAGCCGATGGCCATGCCGCCCGTCTCGTGGTCGGCGGTGACGAGGATGAGGGTATCGTTGGGGTGGGCATTGTAGAAGTCCACAGCGGTCTGCACGGCGTTGCTCATCTCCAGCACATCGTGGATGGAAGCGGCGGCATCGTTGGCATGGCAGGCCCAGTCGATCTTGCCGGACTCGGTCATCAGGAAGAAGCCCTTCTTGTTGTCCAGCAGCTCGATGCCCTTCCTGACGTAGTCGGTCAGCTGCCACTCGCCCGCGGCGGCGTCCATGGCGTAGTTCATGGCCTTGCCGTCGGCCAGCGCCTCGGCGATGATGAGGGTCTTGCCTGCACCGGCCTTGAGGGCGGCGGCGTCTGCCTGACGGGTGACGACGTTGTAGCCGTTCTGGGCGGCGATCTCGTGGTTGTTGGGGCCGGTGCCGTCGCCGTTCACCTCCTGGAACTCGCCGCCGGCGAAATACTCGAAGCCGGAGACTGCCAGCTCCTTGCCGATGGCGTAGTAGTTCTTGCGGGTCTTCTGATGTGCATAGAAGGCGGCGGGGGTGGCGTGGTCGATGTTGACGGAGGAGACGACGCCCACCTTGTAGTTCTTCTGGGCGTGGAGCTTCTCGGCGATGGTCTCATAGGGCACATCGCGGGTCCACGGACACATATTGATGACGCCGCTCTCGGTCTTGTGGCCGGTGGCGATGGAAGTGGCAGTGGAAGCGGAGTCGGGGCAGAAAGAAGTGCTGTCGTAGGTGGTCACGCTGCCCACCTCGGGGAACTGGGTGAAGCTCAGCTCGCCCTCGACGACAGCGCCGTTGTTCTCCACCGTACCCTTATAGAATCGGGCGGACTGTATCTGGGCCGTACCCATGCCGTCGCCGATGAAGAGGAAAACATACTTGGGTCTGCCGCCGAACACGCCCAGCAGTCCGTTCTCTTCCTCTGCCGCTTTGGCGGCATTGGGGGCAGCGGCGTTGGCAGCGGCAGGTGCCGCGGCCAGCATACCGGCGGCGGATGCAAAGGCACCGGCCTTCAAAAAGCTGCGGCGGGACATTTTATTCTCTTTCATGCGAAAGTCCTCTCTTTCCATGAGCCTCATGGCTCCTTCTCTCTTTTTCGATTTACCGGGAACGGCCTTATTCTACCGCCGCAGCCGCCCGGCCCGAAACCATGCGGACGCAAAATCGGCGTAAAACCCCGGCGGCGGCTTTGGGCCGTCTGTAAAAAAGAAGACTTCTGCTGCGCAAAAAGCGCCCCTCCGGTAAAACGGAGGGACGCTTTTGTATGTTACAGGTCAATTATGCGTTGAACTTTTCCTCGTTCAGCAGGCCCTCGCTCTTGGCCACGCAGATTATGTATTGTCTGCGCCCAGCTCTGCGGCTTCCAGCACCTTGATGCCTTCGGCCTCGAACGCGGCGCGCAGAGCCTCGGCAAAGCCGGGGCGCGGCACCTTGTTCTTGACGCAGAGGGTGATGATGCCATGCAGGCTGGTGCATTCCAGACCGATGGAAGCGCCGTCTGCCGGCACCCAGGTCTGGAAGTCCTCGATGTACCGGGTCAGCTCCGGGCTGGACGGGGCGAAGGGGTCGCCCAGATAGCTCACCCAGAAGTCCGCCGGGAAGCCGCTGATGTACTCGCCCATCTGGAAGATGCGCTTTTTGATGCTGAGGCTGGCTTTCTGCTGGTAGACCCGGTAGACCCAGCCCATCTGCTCCGCGATACGGAACAGTTTTCGCTCAGCGGAAAGGTTCTCTTTCAGGTCAGCGTCCACGCCCACGGCCACTTCGGCCAGCGGGGCATCTGCCGTCAGCGGCAGCTTGCGCTGGAAGGAGGCCACGCAGTTGTAGAGGGCGTTCGGCGCACCCAGCGCGTCGCGGGCGTCTGTCGAGTAGCTGTAGAGCACCTCGTCCTTGTCCAGATACGCCCGCACCGCCTTACAGAGCAGGGCCGTAAGGGTGCTGAAGGGCTTGACGCCGCAGCGGAGGGCGGCGTCCACAAGCCCCGCCTTTTCCAGCCGGACGCGGCAGCAGGTGGGCGTCTCTTCAAAGGTCTGCACCACGGGGCGCTGCATATCGTTGGCCACCTGACTCTCGGGGTACTTTGCAAGGATGCCCTCGATGTCGTAGGCAGGGTCCGTCTCAAGGGTCCGGCCCTCGAACGCCGTACCGTACCGCAGGTTGCAGTAGAACTGCAGCACCATGGTCATGAAGGGTGCCATGCCCCGGCCATCGGCCAGGAAGTGGAACCAGTCAAAGCAGACGACTTTCCCCTCATAGCTCAGGGCAACCGTAAAGCCGTTCTCGTCCGGAAATTCGGGCTTTGCGCTGCCCTGCCGCACCGGGCAGGGGGCGTCCGACGGCTCGAGGTGGAGCAGCTTTTTCTCCCACACCGGCTTCTGGAAATAGTAGGGTGCCTTTGCCCGGGCCGCATCCAGAGCCTGCTGCAAAAGCGCACCGTCCACGGCATCCTTCAGCGTGACCTGATAGCGGCAGTTGACCATGTTTTCGCGGTAATAGTAGACGATGCCCTGAAAAACAGAGCGCTGTCCGGCATCCATTCCTTATTCCCCCGCGTGTGCGGCCAGATAGTCGGCCAGATCGCTGATGGTGACGAAGTTGCGCAGCTCCTTTTCGGGGATGCGCAGGCCGAACGTCTCCTCCAGGTCGGCGACGACGGTCAGGATCTCCATGGACGACAGGTCCAGATCGTCCATCAGGACGCTGTTCTCGTTGACATCCTCGGGGGAAATTTCTGCAACATCTTCCAGAATTGCAAGGATCTGGGACACGATCTCGGTTCTTTCCATAGTTTGAATCTTCCTTTCGTAATTCCATTCAAGGCGGCTGCGGCTCTTTTCCAGTATTCCGCAGCCTGCCCCGTTTATTCTTACTTGCGCAGCAGCTTGCCGGTGCCGGTGCGGGGCAGAGGCTCGGTGCTGAACTCCACGGCGCTCATCCGCTTGTAGAGCGGCAGAGTGCGGTTGGTCTCGGTGATGAAGTCGCGGACGGTCTGCCGGTCGGCCTCGCCGCAGTAGATGACGGCACAGATCTTCTTGCCCTTCTCCCTGACGACGCATTCCTTGACGGCCTCGCACTTGGACAGCAGCTCTTCCAGTTCTTCGGGGCTGACGTTCTCACCGCTGTCGAGGATGATGATATTCTTTCTGCGTCCGGTGATGTAGTAGAAGCCGTCCTCGTCCACACGGGCCAGGTCTCCGGTGTGGAACCAGCCGTCGGCGTCGAGGACTTCTGCGGTGGCCTCGGGGTCCTTGTAATAGCCCAGCATGACGCAGCCGCCGCGGATGCAGATCTCGCCCGTCTCGTCCAGCTTGTACTCGGCGTGGTCGTCGGGCCTGCCCACGGCGCGGATGTGCTTTTCGTCCTGCTCGTAGTTGATGATGCCGTCGCCGCAGGTCTCGGTCATGCCGTACACCTGAGTGATCATCATGCCCTGCTGTGCCAGCTCGGCCAGCATGGCGCCGTCAAACATGGCAGAGGAGCCGCAGGGGTTCCAGATGCCGTTCAGGCGGGCGCGGCGGCCCCGCTTGACGTCTTTGTAGATGGCCTCCATCAGCATGGGAGCCACAGCGATGGCATCGCTGTGCATCAGGCCGAGGTCGCGGTAGAAGTCGCGGATGTCGGCGGAGAGGTTCAGCGCCCAGCCCTTGCAGGCCCAGATGAAGAGGCAGATGAACGTCCCCAGATGGAACAGGGGCAGGATGGCGAAGTTGCTCAGGACGTCGTTTTTGTCCTCGGGCATATGCTTGTGCTTATAGTCCAGCATGGCGTCGCCGAATTTGACCTGGCACTCCACAGTGGTAAAAAAGTTGCGCTCCGAGAGCATGACGGCCTTGCTGCGGCCGGTGGTGCCGGAAGTGAACATCAGCACCATCAAATCATCATGGCCCACGCAGTCAACAAGCTCTGCAGGCGCGCTGTCCTTGAAGGCGTCCATCGGGCGGAGTTTATCGCCGTAGGCGGCCTCGATGTCGGGGCGGCAGCCATAGTCGATGCCGTCGTTGACGATGAGGGAAGGCTCGACAAGGCCCAGCTCATATTCCAGCTCGGGCCAGGTCTTTTTCTGGTTGATGGTCACGACGACGGCCCCGGCGAGGATCGCGCCGAAGCTGTTGACACCGTACTCATAGCAGTTGCGGCTCATGATGCCGACACGCTTGCCCTTGATGTCGGGGATATTCTCCTTAAAATAAGTAACGGCCCTGCGGATGTCCTGCACATACTGGGCGTAGGTCTTTTCCACCACAGTCTTGCCATCGGCGGCCGCATAGCGGAACGCCACCCGGTCGGGGTACTGCTTCGCCATGACGTCCGTGATGAGCTCATATACAGTATTTATCATTTTTGTCGCTCCTTGCTGTTTTCTTTATTACAGCGAAACGCCGGCAGCTGACATTTTCTGCCTCAGAGTAATAATACCTGTTTCGGCTGAGAAATGCAACCACGCGGCGTATCCTTTTCACTGTTTCTTCTTACTTGTTACTTCCGCAGCAACTTCCCCAGAGCGTTGCGGGGCAGGGGCTCAGCGGTGAACTCCACGGCACTGATGCGCTTATACATCGGCAGGCTGCGGTTCACCTCGGTGACGAAGGCTCTGACCTCTTCCTGCTTATCCTCAGGGCAGTAGATGACGGCACAAATTTTCTGGCCCTTCTCCTTCACGATGCACTCGGTGATGGCCGGGCAGAGGGCCAGCTTCTTTTCCAGCTCTTCGGGGCTGACGTTCTCGCCGCTGGCGAGGATGATGAGGTTCTTCTTGCGGCCGGTGATGTAATAGAAGCCTTCCTCATCCATCCGGGCAAGGTCGCCGGTGTGGAACCAGCCGTCGGCGTCGATGACCTCTGCCGTGGCCTCGGGGTCCTTGTAGTAGCCCAGCATCACGCAGTCGCCCTTGATGCAGATCTCGCCGGTCTCATCCAGCTTATACTGAACGTGGTCGTCGGGCTTGCCCACGGCACTCATGTGCTTTTCGACCTGTGTAAAGTTCAGGATGCCGTCGCCGAAGGTCTCGGTCATACCGTAGCACTGGTTGACGACGAAGCCGTTCTGGGCCAGCTCCAGCAGCATCTTGGGGTCGAGGGCAGCGGAAGAGCAGCACAGGTCCCACAGGCCGTTCAGGCGGCTGACGCGGCCGCGCTTCATGTCGTTGTAGATGGTCTCCACCAGCATGGGGGCCGAGGCCATGACATCGCTGTGCATCAGGCCCAGGTCGCGGTAGAAGTCGCGGATGTCGCCGCAGAGGTTCAGAGTCCAGCCGGCAGGCGGGTAGGACATGACGCAGACGAAGCAGGCCATGTGGAAGAGGGGCAGCAGGGTCATATGGCTCAGCGGCAGCTTCTGGCCTGCCGGGAGGCGGTTGGTGATCCAGTTCTCTGCCACCTCCGAATAGGTGTGCAGGCTGGCGCACATATTCCGCTCCGAGAGCATGACGCCCTTGCTGCGGCCGGTGGTGCCGGAGGTGAACATCAGCATCATCAAATCATCGTGGCCCACGCAGTTGGTCAGCTCGCCGGGGGCAGTATCCTTATAGCAGTCCATGGGGCGGAGCTTCGGGCCGTAGGCGGCTTCCAGCTCGGCGCGGCAGCCGTAGTCGATGCCGTCGTTCAGGATGAGGGCAGGCTCCACGAGGCCCAGCTCATATTCCAGCTCGTCCCAGTTCTTTTTCTGGTTCAGGGTCACGAGGACGCCGCCGGCGAGGATGATGCCGTAGGACGCCACGCAGAATTCATAGCAGTTCCGGCTCAGCAGAACGATGCGCCGGCCCTTGATGTCCGGCACTTCGGCCTTGAGATAGGCCACCATCCGGCGGATGTCCTGCGCATACTCGCGATACTTCTTCTCCACAACAGTCTTGCCGTCCTCGGCCACATAGCGGATGGCCACATGATCGGGGAACTCCTGCTCCATGCAGCGGGTCACCATGTCATATACGCCTGCGGGTACTTTGATGTATTCAGCCATCGGTCTTTCTCCTTTTTTGTCAAATTTTCAACTCAGCACTTTTTTCATTCACCTTCCAGAGCCATTCCGAATCTCTGGCATTTCGAGGAAAACTCTGGCACGGCTCCTCATGGCAACAGTATACCGCAAGCAGAGCACAAACGCAAGATTTAATTGCACAAATATGCAACTTGAGCTTGCATTTGATTTGTGCAGGCAGATGTAATTCTTTCCTTTTGTTGCGATGCGCGAAAAGCTGTGATACACTTTTTTTCGTCAGGACGAAACTTCGCCCGGAGGTCGAGTCCTTATCAAATTGACAGCAAGCCCAAAAAGCATTATACTGGTTATATCATTTAGCAAAAAAGCTCCCCGCCGAGCTTCATATTTTTATTTATCGCGCCTAAAATACGGCCTTCCGGGGCCTCCGGGACGAATGGCGCACAAGGAGGACCCTTTTCATGGAAGGCACCAAGCCCCGCACTGTAAGCAGCCTTGGCATGTTCGACCTGCTGAAAGGCATCGGAATGCTGGCCATCGTCTTTGCCCACACGGCAGAGCTTTACCCCCTCGGCACCAACGACGTCATCCCTTTCGCGTTCGCGCTGTTCGCTTACCGCGAAGCGCTGATGGCCGCCTTTTTTATTGCCAGCGGCTACGGCTTCCGCAAGCGCTCCATCCACAAATGCATCGAGCAGCAGCTCAAGACCCTGCTCAAGCCTTACCTTTATACTGCACTGGCCACCACGGTGCTCCACGCTTTCCTTCACCACGCGGCTTTCGGCTCGTGGGATGCTGCCCTCTCAGAATCGGCCAAGGTCTTAGGCGGCTTCCTGTTAGGCCTGCCCCACACGGCCACTTACTTCGGGCAGCAGTTTTTCTCCTGCGGCCCCATGTGGTACTTAGTGGCCCTGATGCTGGCGTGGGTGCTGCTGGACGTGCTGCTCGAGATCTTCCCCGAGCGGTACATAACCCCCGCAGTCGTCGGCGTCACCCTGCTTGGCTGGGGCGTCACGCTGGTGTGGGAGGCTCCCTTCTGCATCGCACAGGGCATGGTGTCGCTGCCCTACCTTTACATCGGCTATCTGGCCAAGAAGCGCCGCCTTTTCGAAACTCCCCTTTCCGGCAGAGCCAAAGCCGGACTCATCGCGTCCGCGCTGGGCGTCGTCGCGGGCGTTTTGCTGACCCGGAGCACCGACTGCGTTTCGCTGGGCGAGTGGACGATGGGGCCGCTGAGCATCCTGCTGGATGGCGCAGCGGGCTACGGCATCATCCGGCTCTTTTTGAAATGGCAGCGCCGCGTGGACGGCCCCATCTCCCATGCCATCGAGTGGGTGGGCCGGCGCTCGCTCTTCATCTTCTGCATCCACACGGTGGAGCTGACGGCCATCCCGTGGTATCTGATGGCTGCAAAGTATGCTGACCATCCGGTGCGGGGGATGCTGCTGCAGTTCGTGTTCTCGCTTGTCTCCATCTTCGCCGTCACCGAGCTTCTGATGCGCCGCAAAGAGCTTGGCCGGAGGCTTCGGGGCGGCAAGCCTGCGGACAAGCCCCGGCAGCGGAGCAAGACCCGCCGCTATGCGGCAAAACACTGAAATTCCTGCGCTTTGGTATCCAGCCATTTTGAGGGCAGACTATAGTTACTTTTGATGCATGGGCTTGCAGCGCGGGTTGTACGCCTTGCGATAAATCGGAGGAGGTCCCGGTAATGATGAACGAAACTCCTGAAGCGGCTCTGCGCAGCCGCATTGCAGACCTTGAACAACAGCTCAAACTTGCAGACGAAGGCACTTCGCGGCTGGCCCAGCGCTGCCTCGAGCTGGAAAAGCAGCTGCAGACCTTCTATGCTGCCCACCCCCAGAAAGAGAGGCAGACCGACTCGCCTGCTCTGGTGCAGCCGCTGCTTTACTATGATGCCGGGTTCGGCTTTTCCCAGAAAGACACCGTCAAAGCCCCGGACTACGAATACGACGAGCTGAACGGCATGGTGACAGCGACCTTCGAGCTGCCGGAGACCGCGTTCAATCTCCGTCTCGACCCCGGCGAGCTGCCCTGCTGCATCACCGATTTCGTCTTCTCGGATGACCGCATCCTCTGCCGCCCGGTGAACGGTGTACCGCTCCACGGCGACGGCATCCTGTTCCTCAACGACGACCCGAATTTCATGCTGGAAGGTCTGAACCGTTTCCCCGCCGGGATGGAGCTGGGCGTGAGCTACTGCTACTTCCCGCTGGAGCCGCTGGCGGACGACCCATTGTTTGCCGCCGTTCTCGAGGGCGTACAGTATTTCCAGAAGACCCGCGTCTGCGAGCAGATGCACCTCGACCAGCTGGAAAAGACTACGGCTGACCAGAAGCAGACCATCGAGGCCCTGCAGAAGAATCTCTCCGAGCTGCATCAGGCCAACGCCGAGCTGTGCGCCCGGAGCAAAGCCTACGAGAGCTCGCTGGAAAACATCCTCTCTTCCAGCAGCTGGAAACTCACGCAGCCCCTGCGCCGCCTGCTGGGGCTGTTCCATCGCAGCCATTGAGCCTGCCTGCGGAGAGGAGGATACGATGTACAGCAGTTATACCACTCTGCAGCGGGCTCAGCTCGCCAAACAGGAATATCTCGACACCCAGGAAGTTTTTCTCGGCGTCTATGCGCCGGGGCGGAACGCCGCCCTGAAAGCTTCCCTGCAGGACCAGCTCCACCGCAAATTTTTATGGACGGACAGCCTCCGCCCCGAAGCCCTCGGCAGCGCCGTCGGTCTGCTTCTGGTCAGGGAAGACCTTTTCCTGATGCCCACGGCCCTTTCCTGCTTTGCGGACGCACTGCGCAGCGGCGCAGACTACGTCACCAGCGACGCCGTCTTCGGCTACTCAGGCGTCACCACCCTCTACCACAGTCAGGGCTTTGCAGCCTGCCCGGGCTGCGCCCTCGTCTCCCGGGAGCTGCTGCGCCGCTGTCAGGCGGAAGCCCGCGACCCGGAAAATCCCGTCGAGCTGCTGACGCTGGCGGCGAAGCTCCGCCGCAGCCACGTCTGCCTCCCGCTGGCGCTGGCCCACTATGAGCGGGACATCTGCGCCGAAGACGTCTGGTCTGTAAAGGGGAAGCGCGTCTTTATCATGAGCCACCTGCTGGACATGACCGGTGCGCCCATCGTGCTGGTGAGCGCCGTGCCGGTGCTGCGCAGCATGGGCTACGAAGTGGTCGTCCTCGGCCCTGAGGACGGCGGCTCCATGCCGCTCTTCCTCGAGGCGGGAGCTACCGTCATCACCCGCAAGGGCTGTGTCCAGTCGCCCCTGCTCTGGGGGCTGGCCCTCTGCGCCGACCTCGTTCTGGCCAACACCGTCGTGGAGGCCCGGGCCGTCCGCGCCCTGAGCGGTGCGCGGGTGCCGGTGCTCTGGTGGCTCCACGATGCCTTTGCAGGTTACCCCCACATCGCCCACCAGATCCCCAGAGAGCTGGGCGAAAACATCCGGCTCTACTCCGTCGGCAGCCACGCCGCCAACGCCATGCACTCGGTGCGGCCGGAGTTCAACATCCGGCCCCTCATCTACGGCCTGCCGGACTACGCCGCCGAGAAGTTCTCCCACTACGATTTGAGCTATGCGGGCGGGCGGCCTCTGTTCGCCACCGTGGGTTCCTTCGAGAACCGGAAAGGCCAGGACATCTTCTGCAAGGCCATCCGGCTGCTGCCGCCTGAGACCATGAAGAAGGCATCCTTCCTCTTCGTGGGCAAGGCCGCAGAGGCCGAGATGATGGACGCCGTGCGGAGCCTGACCGCTGACTGCCCCGACAACGTCTTTTATGTCAAGCGGCTCACCCGCGACGAGATCAAGAGCCTGATGGCCCAGTGTACCTGCCTCGTCTGCGCCTCCCGCGACGACCCCATGCCTACTTTCGTCACCGAGGGCCTCATCTTCGGCAAGCCCGCCATCGTGTCGGAGCACACCGGCACCGCCGGGCTCATCACCGAGGGCGTGGACGGTTTCGTCTACGAGGACGACGACCCCGAAAAGCTGGCCGAGCGGCTGGCCTGGGCCATCGAGCACCCGGAAAAGCTTGCCGCCATGCGTCCCGCCTGCCGTGAGCTTTACGAGAGCCATTACTCCAAGCAGGCGTTTTCCGACAGCTTACAACAGGCTGTAAAGGAGCTCACCGGCGAATAAGCTCCCCGTTCTTTATCACTCTGCCGAAACTGAGGCAAAAAATTTGGCAGTTGTTCACAAACACACCTCCGGACTGTGATATACTCTCCTAAGAGTTTATCCCAGTCCGTTTTTTGTTAAAATTTGAAAGGAGTCCCCGCATGAGTTCGTCCGCCTCCCCCGCCCCTTCGCGCCGAAAGACCCTGCTCTCGCTGGGCGTTCTGGCCCTGCTGACCGGCATCGTGGTGTTCATCTTCCGGGAGCACTGGGCCGAGATCTCCGAGGCGCTGAGCCGGCTCACCCTCGGGCAGGGGCTTCTGGCACTGGCCGTGGGCCTGAGCTACCCGCTTCTCGAGGGCGTATCCAGCTGGCTCATCGTCCGCAGCCGCCTGTCCCATTTCCCGCTGCGGCAGGGCATCGACAACGCATGGATGGGGACCTTCGGCAATGTGGTGGGCCTCGGCGCAGGGTCGATGCCGTTTCAGACGTGGTATCTCCACCGGCGCGGGCTGGACGTCGGCCCCGGCGTGGGGCTGATGACCCTGCAATACGTCTTCCACAAGACAGCCGTCCTGCTTTACGCCACCGTGCTGCTTCTGGCGGGCCGCCCCTGGATGGCGGCCCACTCCGACGGCGTGCTGCGGTATCTGCCCGGGGCCTACGCTGTCGTGGCGGGCGTCATCGTGGGGCTCATCGCCCTCTGCGCCCTGCCGGTGGTGCAGCGTCTGGCCCGCTGGCTGCTGCATTTTCTGCCCGACACGGGCCGCTGGGCCGAGCGCCGGGAAAGCTGGCTCAAGCAGCTGGACGCCCTGAGCGCCGAGAGCCGCCATCTGCTGGCGGACAAGCCCCGCTGTGCCGCCATTCTGGGCGTGCATCTCGTAAAGCTGTTCCTGCTCTTCTGCCTGCCCTGGATGGGGCTGCGGTTCATGGGGCTGGATACCGGACTGGCCTTCTGGCAGGTGCAGCTCCTGACGTCGCTGACCTTCTTTGTCTCCAACGCCCTGCCCAACGTGGCGGGCATGGGCTCGGTGGAGACGGCCTTCCTGCTGGTGTACAGCAGCTTCCTCCCCGATGCTTCGTCCATGAGTCTGCTGATGTTCTACCGGCTGGCCAGCTATTACGCCGTCTTTGCGGCAAGCGCCGTCGGCTTTGCGCTGGCGCAGCGGCGGCTGAACCGCGGATGACTTTGTGAATGTTTTATTTCATTTTGGTAACAGTTCTTACTTCATTGTGCATTCTGCGCGGAATCCCTTGATTTTTTAGGCAAAACAATGTATAATAATTTCCGATAGCCGTCCATCACGGACAGTCCGATTCAAAAATCAAGGAGTACATTTTCATGAAACTGAACAAGATCTGTGCCGCCTCTGCCGTTCTGGCACTGGCTGTTGCTCTGACCGCCTGCGGCGGCTCTGCTTCCACTGCTGCTTCCAGCACTGCCTCTTCTGCGGCCGCTTCCTCCGTTGCTGCATCTTCCGAGGCAGCATCTTCTGAGGCTGCTGAGAGCGCAGAGTACACCGTTTACAACACCACCGGTTCTACCGTCTCCGAGCTGTACCTGTACGAGGCAGGCTCTGAGGACAAGGGCGAGAACCTGGCTGGCGAGGCCGGTCTGGCCGACGGCGAGAATGTCGTCATCACCCGCGATGTCGAGGCCGACAAGCAGGACGACATGACCTATGTTCTCGAGTTCACCACCGAGGACGGCAGCACCCAGAGCTTCGAGACCCTGCACTACGAGATCACTCCCATCTCTCTGAAGAGCGTGGACGCAGCTGCTGGCGCTACCCCCATCGCATTCGCTGCTCCTGAGCAGTAAAAATCGGCTCATAACGAAGAAAACGGCAGGTTCAATGAACCTGCCGTTTTCTGATTCTATCAAATTCAGCCCTTCATGGGGACAAAGCCCACGAGGTCCTTCACGACCTCGCCGCCGATGATGAGGCCCACGACCGACGGGACAAAGGCGTTCGAGCCGGGGACGGAGCGGCGGATGGTACACTTGCGCTGGGTACCCGGAGGGCAGATGCAGTGGTATTTGCAGCTGATGGAGTCATCCTCGATGGGAGTCATGACAGGCTCCCTGGAGTAAACGACTTTCAGGTGCCTGATGCGGCGCTTGCGGCACTCGGTGCGCATGACCTTGGCCAGCGGGCAGACGGAAGTCTTATAAATATCCGTGACCTCGAAGCGGGTAGGGTCCATCTTGTTGCCTGCACCCATGGAGCAGATGATGGGGACGCCCGCCTCCTTGCACTTCATGACCAGCGCAATTTTACCGGTGACAGTGTCGATGGCGTCCACCACGTAGTCGAACTGGCTGAAATCGAAGCTGTCCTGCGTCTCAGGGCCAAAGAAGGTCTTGTAGGTGGTGACCTTGATGTTGGGGTCGATGTCGTGGACACGCTCTTCGGCCACATCCACCTTGAACCTGCCCACCGTCTTGTGGGTGGCGATGATCTGGCGGTTCAGGTTGGTGAGGCAGACTTTGTCGTCGTCGATCAGGTCGAGAGCTCCCACGCCGCTGCGGGCCAGCGCCTCGACGGTGTAGCCGCCCACGCCGCCCACGCCGAACACGGCTACGCGGGAATCGTGCAGTTTGGTCATTGCTTCCGCACCCAGCAGCAGCTGGGTGCGGGAATACTGGTCTTGCATATCATTTCTCCTTTAGGTTCTGCTTTTTGCATTCACGGGCTTGCCCTCTCAGTCACCTTCGGTGACAGCTCTCCCAAAGGGAGAGCCAGAATGCAGCGGTCAGGCAATAGGCTCCGGCGCGAAGCGCCTGAGAGGGCCGGGCCGCTCCCCCTTATCCCTTTGCCACCTGTGTAATGGTGCCGCCTCCGAGGACGACATCGCCCTGATACAGCACGACGGCCTGTCCCGGGGTGGGGGCGCGCTGAGGCTGGTCAAATTCCAGACGGAAGCTGTCCGGCCCTGCCGGGTAGACGGTGGCAGGCTGTTCGGTCTGATGATAACGGGTGCGGGCCGTCACCCGCAGGGGGGCTTTCAGCTCCGGGATGGCGATCCAGTTCACTTCGTTCGCATAGACGATGGTATCGAACAGCTCCGACTCCGGGCCGACCGTGACGGTGTTGGCCTGCATATCCTTGGCGCAGACGTAGACCGGTGCGCCCATGGCGAGGCCCAGGCCCTTCCGCTGGCCGATGGTGTACCGCACAGCGCCGCTGTGGGTGCCTACCTTTCTGCCGCCGACGTCGAGGAAATCGCCCGCCGGGTAGTGCCTGCCGGTGAAATCCTCCATAAAGCGGGCGTAGTCGCCGTCCGGCACGAAGCAGATGTCCTGACTGTCATGCTTGCGGGCGTTCACGAAGTGCTGCTGCTCGGCGATGGCGCGCACTTCGCTCTTGTGCAGACCACCCAGCGGCAGGCGGACATGAGCCAGCTGCTCCTGCGTGAGGTTGTAGAGCACATAGCTCTGGTCTTTGTTCTCGTCCAGACCCTTTTTGAGCAGCCAGCGGCCCGTGGCCTCGTCCTGCTCCACCCGGGCATAATGGCCCGTGACCACATGCTCCAGCCCGTGCGCTTCCGCCCAGCGAAGCAGGTGATCGAACTTCATATATCTGTTGCAGTCGATGCAGGGATTGGGCGTACCGCCGGCCTCGTAGACCCGGATGAATTTGTCGATGATCTTTTCCTGAAAGTCTGCCGTAAAATCCAGCACCTCGTAGGGAATATCCATTGCATAGGCCACCTCGGCGGCGTCCTCAATGTCCCGCTCCGAGCAGCAGGTATGCAGACCCTCGGTGTTCACGGCCTCGTTGCGGGTGAGGCGCATGGTGACGCCGGTGCAGTCGAAACCGTCCCTCTGCATGAGCCATGCCGCCACCGAGCTGTCCACACCGCCGCTCATGGCGATGAGCGCCCCGGGGCGGCGGGAAGTGTTCTGTGTTTCTGTCATTCTGTTCCTCTTCCGTTATAACATACTAAAACAGTAGTATAATACTACCGCAGCTTCTTTCTCTTGTCAAGCCGCAGAAAATTTGGCCGCAAAGGCCAGAAGTTCCGCTTTTTCGTTGGGCAGCCGCCCGGTGATGACCTCTTCCAGCAGCGCTTCCAGTGCGCGGCGCAGGCCCGGCCCGGGCGCGACGCCCGCCGCCATCAGATCGCGGCCATTCACGGCCAGCTGGGAGACGCGGCAGCAGGCGCTTTGGGCGGTCAGCGTCTCGGCCTCTTTTTGCAGGACGGTAAATTTATCTCTTCTTTCCGGTCGAAGAGCGCTCCAAAGGGCAGCCAGCTGCTGCACGGTGTGGAGGTCGTATTTGCCAAGAAGTCGTTTGGCTTGAAGCGGCAGCGCAGGAGTGCGGGGAGCTTTCTCCTTCACAAGTGTTGATACTCCATCTATCACAGCATTGGAGCATTTCAAGCGTTTCAGCGCCTTTCGTGTTCCATCCTCCCCCAGCGGCAGAAGCAGCGCCGCCCAGCGGGCGGTCACTTCCTCTGCTCCTGCCGGAAGGGCATCTATGATCTCACGGGCTTCCGACAGATCGTCGGGCGGCAGTTCCGGCAGGACGAAGGCCAGCACCTCCGGCTCCAGATACGCCCCCGGCTTCGGGGCGGACAGAAGCTTGTTCAGCTCTTCTTCGATGCGCTCCACCGACACGCAGTCGAGGTGGGCGGCCAGCTGCTTCGCCGCCGCTTCGGTGGCCTCGTCGATCACAAAACCGAACCGGGCCGCAAAGCGGTAGAGACGCAGGATGCGCAGAGCGTCTTCTTCAAAGCGGCGCAGCGGCTCACCGACGGCCCGCACCACGCCCCGGGCCAGATCTTCCTGCCCGCCAAAGGGGTCGCACAAGCCCTCTTCGGCGCTGTAGGCCATGGCGTTGATGGTGAAGTCCCGCCGGGCCAGGTCCTCCCGGACATCGGGTACAAAGGCCACGCTGTCGGGATGGCGGCCATCGGAATAACTGCCCTCGGTGCGGAAGGTGGTGATCTCGTAGAGCCTGCCGTCCCGCTTCACGGTCACGGTGCCATGCTGCAATCCGGTGGGGATGCACTGCTTTTCTCCGAACAGCTCCATCACCTGCTCCGGGCGGGCGGCGGTGCAGAGGTCCCAGTCGTGGGGTGCCATGCCCAGCAGACTGTCCCGGACACAGCCGCCCACGGCGTAGGCCGCAAAACCTGCCCGGTGCAGCGCGTCCAGCAGGGCGGCGGCACCGGGTTCTATGGTGATGTTCATTCTTCGGCCTCCTCATATTGCAGGGTGATGCTCTTGCCGTCATAGCCGCACTCTGCCGCCGGGAAGAGGCTCTGCGCCTGGACCAGCTCTTCTTCCGGGTCGGTGATCATGGGCGAATAGTGGACGAGCCAGAGCCGCTTTGCGCCCGCTTTGGCGGCGAGGGCCGCGCTCTGCCCGAAGGTGCTGTGGCCGTACTGTTTGGCCTGCGCGGCCTGCTCCGGCAGAGCATAGGTGGAATCGCAGAGCAGAAGGTCCGCACCCGCTGCGGCCTTTTCCAGCGCCGGACAGGGGGCGGTGTCGCCCGAGAAAACAAAGCTCAGCCCCTGCCGGGCCGGGCCGAGGACGGCTTCCGGCCGGATGACACGGCCACCGTCCAGCGTGATGCTCTCGCCGTGCTGGAGCGTCTTCCACTGCTTTACCGGGACGCCCAACGCCCGCGCCTGTTCGGGTGAGAACCGTCCGGCCCGGGGCAGATCGAGCCGGTAGCCCTGACTGACGACACGGTGGCGGGTCGGCACCGGCGTGAGCTTCGCGCCCTGGGGCCAGCCGCCGAATGTTTCGCAGAGCGCCGTCGGGGCGTCCAGCACCTCAGGGCAGACCAGATACGGCAGAGGCCCCGTCAGCACCCGCAGTGCCGCCCAGACTTCGCCGAGCCCCTTCGGCCCGTACAGCGCCAGCGGGCGGGTGCGGCCCTGACAGCCCAGTGTCTGCAGCAGCCCCGGCAGGCCGAAGATGTGGTCGCCGTGGTAATGGGTCAGGCAGACGGCGTCCATCTTCATCAGGTTGACTCCGGCCCGGCGGGCGGCAGTCTGGGTCCCCTCGCCGCAGTCGAACAGGAGGCTGTGTCCTCCGCATTCGGCCACCGCCGCCGTGAGGGCGCGGTCGGGCAGGGGCATGGTGGCCGCTGTACCCAGCAGTGTAATGGTCAGCATAAAGTTTCTCCGTGTCACAAAAAATCTCGATGGCTATAGTGTACCACACTCTTCGGCCCGGCACAATCGCACAGCCGCACCCTGACAGGCATAAGATGGCCCAAACCACAAAAGGAGGGGTCTTGTATGCGGCGTCAGCGGCCCGGGCATCGCATTCGGTCGTTCCACCACCGGGGGCTGCTGCTTCTGGCGGCGGCAGTGGCGGTGATGCTCTTTTTTCTCTACGGCTGCGTGGCAGGGGCGGCGTACAGCCCCCGGGGGCGGCTGGTGTTCATCCCTCTCGCACAGGTTTCAGGCAGTCGTACGACTCCGCTTTTTCCGCTTTTATCTGGAAGGATCGGAGCTGCCCACCGCATGGTACAATGTGCGGGCCGATATGAAAAACAAGCCCGCTCCCCTGCTGAACCCCGGCACCCTCAAGCCCATGACGGCCAGGGAGCTGGACGGCGTTTTCTGCGATGAGCTGGACGACACCACGGCCTGCATCCTCAGCCAGCTCTACCATGACGGCCTGATGGAGGCCACCAGCGTGGAGCAGACCAGCGTCTTTGAGGCGGCAGAGCACTGAGCCAGACGGTCATTCCGCAAACAGCAAGCCAGCCGCCCTGCAAGGTAACAGGGCGGCTGGCTGCTTCTATTATGCAATTCAGGAGAATGGAGAAGAGAATAGCCTTTTTATGCTTCCGGGGGACGGAAGTGCCGGAGAATCACTCGCCGCGGACGGCTGCGAAGCCTGCCTCGAGGTCGGCGATGATGTCGTCGATGTGCTCGGTGCCGATGGACAGGCGGATGGTGTTCTGGTAGATCTGCTGCTCGGCCAGCTCCGCATCGGTCAGCTGGCTGTGAGTGGTGGAAGCCGGATGGATGACCAGACTCTTGACGTCGGCCACGTTTGCCAGCAGAGAGAAGATCTTCAGGTTGTCGATGAACTTGAATGCTTCCTCACGGCCGCCCTTGATGTTGAAGGTGAAGATGGAAGCGCCGCCGTTGGGGAAGTACTTCTCATACAGGGCGTGGTCGGGGTGATCCGGCAGAGAGGGATGGTTGACCTTCTCGACCTGAGGATGGTTGGCCAGGAACTCGACGACCTTCCTGGTGTTCTCCACATGGCGCTCAATGCGCAGGCTCAAAGTCTCGGTACCCTGCAGCAGCAGGAAGGCGTTGAACGGAGAGATAGTAGCGCCGGTATCACGCAGCAGGATGGCGCGGATGTAGGTGACGAAAGCGGCGGGGCCGGCTGCGTCAGCGAAGGACACGCCGTGGTAGCTGGGGTTGGGAGCGGCGATGTTGCCGTACTTGCCGCTGGCCTTCCAGTCGAACTTGCCGCTGTCCACGATGATGCCGCCCAGCGTGGTGCCGTGGCCGCCGATGAACTTGGTAGCGGAGTGGACGACGATGTCAGCGCCATGCTCGATGGGACGGATCAGGTACGGGGTGCCGAAGGTGTTATCAATGACCAGCGGCAGGCCATGCTTGTGAGCGATGGCTGCGATGGCATCAATATCAGGAATATCACTGTTGGGGTTGCCCAGAGTCTCGAGGTAGACAGCCTTGGTGTTGGGCTGGATAGCGTTCTCGACCTCTTCCAGATCGTGAGCGTCCACGAAGGTGGTGGTAACGCCGAACTGGGTCAGAGTGTGCTCCAGCAGGTTGTAGCTGCCGCCGTAGATGGTCTTCTGCGCCACGATGTGGTCGCCGGCCTGAGCCAGTGCCTCGATGGTGTAGGTGATGGCAGCTGCACCGGAAGCAGTAGCCAGAGCAGCCACGCCGCCTTCCAGAGCGGCAATGCGCTTCTCGAACACATCCTGGGTGGAGTTGGTCAGACGGCCATAGATGTTGCCGGCGTCGGCCAGACCAAAGCGGTCAGCGGCGTGCTGGCTGTTGCGGAAGACATAGGAAGTGGTCTGGTAGATCGGCACAGCACGGGAATCGGTAGCGGGATCGGCCTGCTCCTGGCCAACGTGAAGCTGCAGGGTCTCAAATTTATAGTTAGACATAGTATTTTTCCTCTCTATCTGTACTCAAAGTATTATCTTTACTCATAAAAATGCCCGGCAGCGTGGGGAGTTTCACCTTTCGTCTGCCGGGCAAAGAAATCGTTCTCAGCTCAGAGCCTTTTGTCTGTCTCGGGCGTCACATTCGCTCGCACATTCGCGGCATAGAGGGCACCGTACAGCTATGGCTCAGAGTTTGTTTCTCGGCCCGGGCGCTGTACATTCGCCCACAGCGGAAGTTGGCGTGCAGAAGACTTTTCCAAATCAGCGTCATTTGAGTACCCTCCTTTCTGAGATCCCCACTTACCTACAAGGCGTGTGGTTTTGTTGTCTGCATTATATTCCCTCCTACCCATATTGTCAATAGGTTTAATTGAATTTCTTCCAAAAAAGGTTTTAAGAGTCATTCTTTTGAGAAAAATGCAAAAAGATTGCATTTTGGTCTTGCATTTCACGCAGAATCCGTGTATACTCTTCCCTGCACCTAAATTGCAATCAGATTGCAGTTTAGGCAACTAAAGCACTTTTCGTCCCTCCGTTTATCGCAATTTTCAAAAATAGTGCCTATCAAAATGGCATATTTGCGATATGCA
>ENA-UOIV01000306-UOIV01000306.1-human-gut-metagenome-genome-assembly--contig:-C59-NODE-306-length-57604-cov-16.724218_pt1 | contig 57604 bp, 40 predicted proteins | sample MGYA00242333_ERZ723880 | MGnify/ENA metagenome assembly ERZ723880 | reverse complement strand
ACCAACTGCTCCACTCCGCGATGTTTAACGGGTGCAAAGGTACGGCTTTTTTTGAAACAAACAAATAATTTACTGAATATTTTTCGAATAAATCATCGGTTTTTTCTTATTTGGTTGAGAATGAGTAGAATAATGATGAAACTTTTTCTTAGCACCTATTAATATACAAATGTTAATATTCTCTCCTTTTTCTTGTACGGTCTAAAGAAAAGAGTTACTTTTGTTTGAAGATGTTGTGTATCAATGGTTTATAACTTTAGTTCTTAAGTGCTGTTCTTAAATAGCCTTATTTGAACGACACAAAGATAGGATTAATTATGTATAAGGCATAATTTTGAGATTAAAATTTAGTCCGTATTGAGATGTGGCAATTTGTATTTAGATAAAAAAGCCAGCTATCAATTTTGATAACTAGCTTTTCAATTTCAATTAATTATTGTCTAAGTTAGGTATATCTCATAATACTTGGCAAAGTTCTCTGCATAGTTCTTAGCTTTTGGGCTTTCTTTCAGTTGAGGGTAGTATGTCAACATCCTCATTCATTGTTCTTCTTCATAGAAGCAATAATTCCATTCTGTTGCCATCTGCCACCTTATCCTTTTCTTTCAAGATGAACATATACCTCAATAATTCAGAATGTATGTTTTGCATTAGTTTTACCTGATTCTTATCAGTAACTTTGCTGTAGATAAATCAATTAACAACCTATCTATTTTCACACAAATATGCAAGTAACAGCAAAGAAGAGTACCGTGATTCCTTATTTACCACAAGAGATTAGAGAGACCACATATACAGATATTATATACAGACCTGTGACAAGAGAGATGTTAGAACAACTATTCTCAAATTCATCTAAGAAGAATAAATGCAAATTGGTAAAGAAGAGAAGGAAATGAACTTAAAAAGGCAGCAAATGAATATTACTTCAAATGCTGCCTTTATCCTTATTCCTCAATTATGCGAGAACTAATTTTCTTCTGTTATATAATTTGATACAGATGCCCAATTACTATTCTGATATATTTCTAAATAGCCTTTGGGGACAATCAATTGTTCACAGCCAAGCATACTACTGTAGTCAATAATTGGTGGAATAGTTGTATTGCAATATATTTTACTAAATGAACTAGGTATACTAGCATTATCATCTGTACCTGCATCAAATGCTCTTTCTCCAACTTGTCTCAATCCTGTACCTAAATATAATTCACCTCCTTCAAGTACTCTAGTGCACCCTTTAAAAGCTCTATATCCAATAGTTTCTACGCTATTAGGTATTGTTAATTTTTCTTTAAATCCTGTACATCCCTCAAAAGCTGATTCACCTATAGTTTTGATATTATCTGGAATTACAAGCTCTCCAGTTAAACTAGTACAACCTTTAAAAGTTCCATACCCTATTTTTTCAACCGTCTTAGGCAATTGAATAGAAGCCAACTTTTCACAGCCATTAAAGGTCATATCTAATGTTGGATTTGTAGATTCAAAGCCTGCCACCGTAACCAAATTCTTGCAACCATCAAATGCTTCTCTTCCAATTATCATTGGCTCTGACGAAGAATTTACTGCAATTTCTTCTAAATTGATACAATCTCTAAATGCTCCTTTCGCAATACTTTTTACTCCTCTGGCATCGTAATAACTACCTTTTTTTAAAGGAGGATAACGGACTATAGTCCCATCTAGGTTTATACATAATACATTATCCCTTACAATATAATTTCCATTACCAGAGCCAACTATTTTAAAAGCTTTTAAGCCAGAACAAAGGGCAAATGGATAATCACCTATAGTTTTGACAGAACGAGGTATTGGCATTTCTTCCACTAAAGGACACCCCAAAGCTCCGTAACCAATATTCTCTAATTGATTCCCTTCTTCATATTCAATAGTTCTAACTTGATTACACATCATAAAAGCAGCATCACCTATTGATTTTACGTTTTTTCCTATAGTAATTTTTGATATATTACTTTCAGCAAACACTCCTTGAAAAGGGTCACCATTTGGCATAGAAGAAGGAATATCACAATTTATATATAAGCTCCCCGTAGTTTGTACACTAAACGTACGTGCACCTATAAATTGCACACTTTCTGGAATATATATGTTTATTGTATTAATACATTTTGAAAATGACATTCTCCCAATATATGTTACGGTATTGGGTATTATAATATTGATTAGCCCAGTTCCATAGAAAGCCCAGTCACTAATTTTTGTGATATTCTTAGGATACGTAATATCAGTCAACTGGCTACATTCTTTAAATGCACGTGCTCCAATCTCTGTCACCTCATTTACAAAAGAAAACGTAACCGTATGTTCACCTTGTGTAGCATAAGTATGTGTACTGGAAACTCCACCAGTACCATCCCCATAATCAATACCAATCAAACGATTGCCTGTACCCGCTATTGGATATGCGTCAATATCATTTGCTATTTTGATGTTCTGATTGGATGAGGTAGTTTTATATGTAGCAGTAAAAGTATAAACAGGAAGCGAAGGAACTACACCTATATAATCTGAAATATAAGTCGATTCACTATCTTCCAGCTTCAATGCAACCTGAACTCCCTGTGTGCCTGCAAAGAAAATATCATCCAGATTCTCACCTGAAACCTTCAAACTCAATATACCATTTTCTGCACTGACAGCCAACACAGGGAACTGTATAAAGTCAATGGCTCTAGTCCTAATACTGGTATATACTCCTTGTACTGATACCACACCATCATATTCCGCCAATAAATCTGCACTTTCTTTTGGGGAGATTTCAAAGTCCAGTTCTATGTAACTGTCCGCTTTTGAAGTACCTACAACAGTTGCCTTGCCATCGTCATAACGGGGGATGTATGATACGGACTTAATGCCGTTTACTATTGACAGGGTATTCTTAGGGATTGTCAGTACAGTACCACTTGGAAGGGTAAACTCCACATACCCTTCTTTCTCTTCCACGCTCTCAAAGAAACTGTCACCATCTTTTCCCGCATCTCCAGTTGCCTGTCCCATGTCAGTCCATGTCTCCCCGTTAAACAGAAACCATCTTCCGTTTCTGATTTCAAGTTGTGGACTTACAGCGTCTTGCCCGTCCTCCCCAGTTGTGGGTATCTTATTTCCTTTCTTATCAGTCAACCACTCCCCATTCACCTTCCAATAATACGTTTCACCGTCTTGGTCTACGGTAATAACAGGGGTAGTACCATCATTGCCTTTATCACCTTGTTCTCCCTTATCCCCTTTTTCACCATGATAGATGGTGATAGGCTCACCTTTGAGGAATGAGATTGTATAGCCTGTTACTTTCTCTCCTTCCTTTATTGGGGTGACTTTGGTAATGCTGTTGTTGTCCTGTAATGCCTGTACCAGTTTTTGCAATGAACTGATATTGCCATTCATCTGTTTACATAAATCTTCCAATGAAGTAACCCTTCCATCCAGTTGGTGGATGCTGTCCCATAAATCATCAGTATTTGTCTTGCAACTGTAAAATGTAGTAGCGAAAGTTGCAACAATCAAGAGAAAGAATGCTAATCTCTTCATCATAATTAATAAATAATATTGCCACCTCACCCCATAGCGGCTGTAACATATTTAAAAAGAAAGTGTGGAGTAATTAGTCTTTCCGTCAGTTCTTGTACAGATTCCAAACCATATCCCTGTTTTTGTTGGAACCGCATTGGAACCTTCTAACAGGAAGATACTAAACACTTTCATTATAGTATTGTCGTACAGATATTTAATTGACGTGACAAAGATAGAGAATTTTATTTATATTATTATATAGATTGTGTTTATTCTTAACTAACCTCAATTTAGGCTAAATATCAATACAAGTATAAAATCCTTACTTTAGTATCTAAAGGTCAGACAATCATAAATCTACACTTACTTTCTGCAATTGCTGATAATATGTGCTTTGCAAAAAAATAGTCCTGTATAATTAAAGGTAGCAGATGAATTTTACTCCAAATGCTACCTTTATTGATTAATAATAGTGCTTATTCCATTCTTGTAAATGTTACAGTAAAGTTTCCACTATGGCGGTGGTCTGGCTCACCTTCTGGGTCTGTTTGTACATTGTCATATTTATAACGAAGTACCAATTTATCTGATGTCAATACCTCAATTACAGGATTTGCATAGGAATCAAAGTAACCATCACTATTTTCTACAACTAACGTATGACCATTCAAGGTCACATTTTGACTGTTTCCATACTTATTCCACTGTGAACCTGAATAGTAAAATCCCATCACTGAATAATTATTATCTGTTAGCTTCTTGATAACTATCTTCTCACAATCTCCATCTGGATTAAAAGGGTCATAAGAATCGTTCCATTCATCTTTTTCAGTTGCTTCACTGCAAAGTTCCCAGCCTTCACTGCGAACTACCCCCCAAGTTCCTTCTAATTGGTTTACATCTATTTCCTCATCATCATCGCCACAAGCTGCAAAGTTCAAACTCATAATAATGGCTACTACTGCCATACCAATAAATCTTAGTGTCTTCATTTGTTATCTAAATTAAGTTAAGTGATGAAATTGTAGATGAAGGATTCCACCTACAATTTCCTTATTTGTTATTTATTTAGTAAATTCTATAACCGTACCTGTTGCAATTGCTTTACGTTTTCCCCAGAGTAGATAGAATTGATTCTTATATTGCACATTGGTGTTTATAATAGCACGTGCTTCTCCCTTTAAGTTTGCCTTTTTCAGCATATTACTCATTGCAGACTCTCTTAATGATTTCTGAGATAAACCACCAATACCAAGAACATAATTTTGCTTGCTTTCTCCAGAAACAGTTTCTATGACCTTATAATTCTTCTGATTAAGAACGATGGAGGTCTGAATTTGATTCTGATTACTTGTCGCTTCCTGAGAAACGGAGCAGCTTGTTAACATTGCACTAAATGCAATAACACTAATAAATAATACTTTTCTCATGGTTATATAATCTGTTTGGGCTTCTACGTTCCTAATAGAGAGCGTTACTAATTGAGATACAAGTGTGAGGAACACAACATAGAAAGTTGCACACTTCTTTAATAAGATTACTGATTGGTAAATTAGATAGACTGTCTGTTTCTTATATTTTTGTATTTAATGCCAACCTGTTCCCTAGAGTTGGCTACTACATACAAAAGCGTGGGAACTACTGAATATTACTACGTTGAGGCTCTGGACTGCCCTAAGTCAAGTAATAAACAATAGCCCACGCCAAACGATATATAGACTATCCATATAAGATAGGTATATAACATTGACGTGAGCGTTCTTGCCTATTATCCTAAGTAGTTGAAATTGTCCAGATTTCAGCGTAGGATAATATCTTAAACGCTCTTCGTTAACTATGTCCTTTCAGAACTATCTCCATAGAAGTCTGAAATTGCTACAAAGTTACTAAAAACTGTTTAATTTGCAAGAACTATTGTTTATTAAAAGTTGAGAGCTGTCTCTACTCAATAATTCAAGGTTGGTATGAAACTTGCCAAGTCCCCATATAAGTAGAAATTCTGAACTTTCATACCAACCCAATTATCAGAAGCTAAGACAGTCATAAGTATTTAATAATTCCTCTTGCCTTAATCCCAAGTATCTTTTAGTAATTGATACACTGGAATGATTGAATAACTCCATCAACTTAACAAGTGCAAGCTCTGAACTATTGCTGTTCATGTTATACACTTGTCTACCAAAAGTCTTTCTAAGAGAATGACATGAAAAATTGCCTATTTGTAGCCTGTACTTCCTCTTAATCTCTTTCAGTACCTCATTTATCCTCTGAATACTGAAAACCGTTCCTTTCTGGCTTATCAGGATAGGAGCATTAATACCAACAGGCTTTATATGCTCATAACAATCCTTGATATGCTTTTTCAGTTGTAGATTTACTCTGATAGTCCGTTTCTTTTTCGTTTTATGTTCTATGATGGTAAACTCGTCTGTATCTAATATCTGATTCCATCTTAAAGAAAGAATGTCAGAAATTCTTAGACCTGTGAAGCAACCCAAAGCAATAAGAAGTGACATTTTATAATTACCGTCTTTTGCCAACTTCCTTGTTAAATTCATGGCTTCATCCCATTGCAGAAAATCAGCCGTTGTATTACTGTATTTCAAACTCATAATGTTCAGTTATGTGGTTAAACATATAAAAGTGAAAATTAATTTCTAACTGGAATATCTAACTTGCTGATTACTAGGCAAACATTCACTAATTAACAAAGTGAACATTTTTATAAAGCAAGGACACCAAACAAATAATGTCCTTACTTCATTTTGCCTATATAAATGGCAAATAGGCTTCATCCAATACACCGCTATCAACTATCCTTTTGCAAAGTTCGTGTGACGCTTGGTTTCTAAGGTCTGTACCATAGTTCTTGCTACCAACCATGCGGATAATCTCTACAACAGTTTTCATTAATTCCTGCTGTAGTGTACGGTGATAACACCTTGTACTTTCAGCAAATCTTTTTGGATTCCAACCATAATCGTTCAAGGCTCTTTCAAGTTCTTGCGCTGCCTTGTATTCGCGACTGCCTTCTATTACCATATTCTTTAAATATTTAAGAGGTTTATAAATAAAAAGAGCACCTGTATAGATGCCCTTTATTTCTCTGCATTTCAATGTGCTATCTCAACAATAATAAGTATTGATATATAGTCCAAATAACCAACAATATGAATGCAATAGGTGAAATTGCACACGCAATAAAGAAAACTATAATCCAAAATGTAACGATTAATAATGCTTGTAACATAATCTTTGATTATTAATAAGTGATAGAATAAAGAAAGGACACCTATATCATATAGATGCCCTTTTTCTGTATTTGACAATCCTGTGTATTCTCAAATACCACTAACTAAGAAACCATTGGTATTTGTTGTCACCATGTAAAGCGGAACATATCCCTGTTGCCAATTCTGTAGCATTATAGGCTCTATCCAAGAATGAATCTATATAGCTACTCTTATTTGCACCTGTGAGCAAGTTGTAGAACTTCCACATAGACAAATCATTCCCCAAGCTGCCAAAGTTCTCGTCATTGATATACGCTTTAGCCACATTGTTAACCTGTGTATCAGTAAGCAACATTTTAGGTATATCTTTCTGATAGCCTTGCGGTAATGATTGATAAAGTCTCATTCTTCCAAGTAGTTGGCAGAACTGATGCTCTGTCATACTGGTATTGCCTAAAGACTGCATCAAGTGTATGTGTTTGGCTGCATCGTATTTGTGGAACATCTCCAATACCGCTTGGTATAAATCCCTTGTATTGGTAACTTCCAAGCAACTAAGATAACCGTCCGTAGATACACATAGATTTGTGCAAACCTTACAAGTAAAGCCAATAAACACTTTAAAGCGTTCCGCACCTTTCTTTGAATAAAGATTGGTATGGTTATAAGCTCTGACACCACCAATAGTAAGTGTTAGCCTGTTACCGTGTACTGTCTCATAGATTGTAGGAACTTCAATAACAAAAGCGCATCTTTCGTAGTAGATAGTCTTGTCACTTTCTAATAACTGATTGGCTGGCTTATGTATCGCTTCGGGAATCCTACCTTTGATTACATGAGAAACACGAATATCTGGCGATTCAATTTGTTCACCGCTAAAGAATGTATTGGTTGCATCCTGTACCGCTTCAATGAAAGCCACATGAGATAATGTAGCTTCGTTGTCCTTAGCAAATACAGGTATAATACAATCATTCCTTAGATGCTCCAAACTGGCTTCAATCGTGTTAGCTTCAATGAATAACGGTCGCTTCTGTTGGGTAGGCTGCTCTTCAACTATTACCGCTTCTTCTGCAAATTCACCAAAGTTCATACTACTAGTTCTCTGTACTGGCATAATCTGTAACGTTTCCATAATCTGAAAAATTATTAAGTTAATATGATTAGTAAATAGTGTATTTAAGGACAAAATGATAGTTTGACATAAAGAACTTTCCACTCTCTTGCAAATGTGTAATCATGTAGTAAATCATAAATAATCTGCCTTTGCTAGATTGGCGATTTACACAAAAAACTCATTGGGAGAGGGAAAGTGCTTCATGTGCATCTTTTCATTTTTCCTACCAATTGGTGAGGGGTGTAAGGGTAAACAATGAAGTTAAGCGCACAACATACATCTGATATGTCCCCACGTACTTTCTGACAAATCAAATATTCCACTTTATCAAAACATGAAGTCCAAATAGAAAGTACTTCCTCAATAAAAGGGGTGGGGTATGATTTTAAGTACCTATATTTTTGAGTTGGAGATATACATAAAAAGCCCCAAAACTTATTAACGGTCTGGAGCTTCATAGCTTACTAACTATAATATAATATCACAAGGTATCTCTTCCTTAACAGGTCGCTTTCTACCTACTGTACCTGCTTCCAATGACTTTATAAGAGCGTGCATATTCTTGACATCTTTAAATCCCTTCTCCTTATACTTCTTATAAATCATACATTCTCTGGATAGTGGAATGCCGTCACGTTCGTAAACCTCAATTAGGTAATTCCAAATCGCTATCTGCTTCTCTACATATTTGTCACTGGGCTGGTCTACTATTAAGCCCTTGACCTTTAGTATCAGACAGCCGTCAACTTCATCTAATAAATCCAAATCCTTTAATTGCCCTATGTACTGACTAATAGTACTATGTCCCATGTGAATACGTTCCTTCAACTTCCTCATGGACAATTTGACAACATGACTATGCGGCTCTGCTACACTGAATAGCTTTAGTATGAATCCCCTTAGCTTCAAATCCAAAGTATTGTAAGTATCATAGAACTCCCTGCCGATTCTCCTGTAATTACCCTGTCCTGCTTGGTTGAATCTGTACATAGTCCAATGTCTATCTTTCCGTCCAAAATCTATATCATGTATAACAACCTCGCCTGTAGCCCTTAGTTTGTCATTGAAAGACAATGTACCTTTACTCTTCTTATAATTGTCAAGCTTCTCTCCGACAAATCCTGCAAGCTGTTCCAATGTAGTATTGGTTTCCAAAGACAGCTTATCTGCTGTCAGTAATAAGGTATAAGTCCTATACACATCTGAACAGTTTAGATTCTGAATCAGATTATTACTCATTACTGTGTATTCCTTGAATGGAAGTACTGTGTCTATCATAAGGCAAACGCTCAATATGTTTAATCAAAGTAATCTGATTGGTCTTTAATAAGAATCTCATTTTAGCGGAACTTAGTCTATTCACCTTCCGTAGTTCGCTTAGCTTCTCATATAAATGATTATTATAATGCCACATATATCAGTAATTTATATATCCTACTTATCCTACCTGCTGAAAGTTCGTCAGAACTTTACAGTCTGGCTATATGGAGTGTAGTATCTAGGAATGTAGACAGGGGGTGATTGAGCACGCCACCAAAGGGGGAATGAGCACACCCTTATAATCTGGCAATATCAATGCTTCAATATATAACTTTGCCCTATTAGTAAGCACATAAGTAAGTAGTAGTACTAATTAGGTGATTAGTTGAGTATATATGCTATGTCTAGTATGTGCACTTACTAAGAGTAAAAGGGAGAACCATTTGTACTGCTCTCCCTTCACTGGAAGTCATTCATGTAGTATTCTTTACCGCATCTTAATGTAGACGGTATAAACCTTGTTGTCTCTCTGCCTGCGTTTCTTGGAATATCCATTGAGCTTAGCCCATATTCCAATCACAGTTTTACTATCTTCTACTTGGTGAGCCAATGCAAGCTCACGTAGCTGCTTGAATGTAAGTTCTGTTTCTCCATTCATTCTTCGTACCATAAATAATTATTAAATAGATAATCTGGTAAGATAAGGTGTATTGAATCGGTAGGTATATTCAGATAATTCAACTTCAAATATATTTCAAGTCGGGTAATTCAGTAGTTTCAGTGATACCGTTCCTATCTCATGTTGGTAGTGCAAAGGTACGGCTTTCGGGGGAGGTAGCCTAATGGTAGGGTAGGTTTATGGATATTCGGAGTTGAGGCTGCTCTAAAGCCCAGATTCTCCCCATGACCGTAGCCACTCGGGGAGAATCTGACATTCAGGCTTACCGGAAGCCCTGATTCCCTTGAAAACTTGTCAGCCCTTGTTTCTTTTATCCAATATGGCTGTAGTGATTTCTTTTATATTGGTGAACCTTTCCTTATCCAACAAGCCCATTTCCAATGCCTTATTGATAAACTGCATGATTGCATCTCTGCTGATACCAATCTTAACGCACTTGACAATCATTTCCCTGAAACTGTCATGCAAGTCTGACAGCTTCCAAACAGACAATTGTTCTACATATTGTTTCGCTACATCAAAATCAGGTGTGGAAGACTGGGCAAAATTCTCAATCTCCCTTACAAGAGAATCAATCTCTTTGTTATAGCTACACATTTTCCCATCCTTCACGTGACCTACTTGTGATTTAAGTTCAGCAGCCTTATTGATTTTAGATGCGAAAAATTGAGTATCTAACAGTACGTTAAAGGTAATATTATTAGTCGCATCGTTGATAGGCTTCGCTTCATTGGGAGAATATGTCTCTAGCTTACCCATATTAAAAATATCACCATCTAATTTTTTCTTAAAAGCAGTAGATACCTTTTGAGCTTTATCCTTATTGCTTAAATGTGAATATACTTTGTCAATCATCTTAGTGTCTTCATGCCCTGTTGCTATTATTATGGTTTCTTTGGGAATGTCTCTTCTACACATTATAGTAATGAATGTATGTCTAGCAGTATGAGTGTGGATTAATTCATGTAAAGGTTTTACTTGTTTACCATCTTTGTCCCCAAAAGTGACAGGAGTATTTAAGCCTGCTTCTTCTGCAATTATTCTTAATTCTGCATTTAGATTGGAGTTGCTTGGTTTATAATATTTTAATTCTGTATTTTGATATTTGGCAATGATTTCTTTTGCCAATGGGGTTAATGGTATTATAGCTCTTGCTTTTGTCTTTTGCTGTATTATGGATATTGTATCTTCCTCTTCATCTCTTTCATTATCGCCATTAAAGAATTTCTGCATATCTCCAACACGTTGCCCAACCAAACATTGAAGTACAAATAAGTCTCTTATCTCAGTACGTTTTCTCATCTGTATCTCTGTTCCTGTTACTGGATAGTCATATAGTTGTTTTAGTTGCTCTTCTGTTAATGTGACTTTTTTATTATTGGCTAGCTCTTTGTTAGATTCATCTTTTACAAATTCAAAGCAGTTTAAGTTGCTGTCATGCCACGTAAAGGGAATGTCCACTCTTTTACTAACTTTCTTCAATAACGGAAATAGAGTATTCTGAATGATATTCCTTATTGTTACACTACCTCTTCCATTATCAACTAAATATTTTTGATAGCCCTCAAAGGTATTTAAATTCATGGATTCCCAAGTGTCAGAGATATTATTCTCTTTTAGATACCTCGCAAATTTGCCAACATTTAATTTTTGTTGTTCTTTAGTACTAGATGCAGCCTGTTTAGCATCTATAGCTTCTTTCATTACAACCGTTGCTTCCTTCTCTTTAATCTCTGTAGCCATAGTATTTTTATATATGCGTGTTCTTAATATGGTTATACTATTATCAATATCAGTAGGGTGTTCACAAAGATAATGCTTAAATTCTAAGAACATATCTTTTAGCTCTGATAATCTATCATTGGCTATAGTATTATTATTGTTGTCTAATATTGATAAACGTGCGTTGACATACGCTTGCTGTTTTCTTATATTCCAGTGTTCGGGATATACTTTAACTCCCGTTGAGAGCTTTACTTGTTTGTTATTGAGATATACAACCAAGTATATATTGGTCGGTTTATTTGCTTTGGGTTGTCTTAAATTGAAATTACATTGCATTTGGTTAATGAAAATCTGCCTTCCCATAATTTTGTTCTTAAAACTGGTTCTTAAATTCTGTTCTTAATTTGTGTTCTTGAAAGGCTATTCTCTGTAATTGCCACTTATTTCCAACCTGTTACAAATATGCTTGCAAACAATTTGTGCATTTCCAAGAAAAGAGTTACTTTTGCTCAAAATATTCAGCAATGTGCAATTATAATCTATGACCGTATCCAAGACAAAAGCCAAATTAGTAGATGTAGCCCGTCAGCTTTTTGCAAAGATGGGGGTAGAGAACACAACTATGAATGATATCGCTCTTGCTTCTAAAAAAGGTAGAAGAACCTTGTATACCTATTTTAAAAGTAAGGATGAGATCTACCTGGCTGTTGTGGAATCGGAATTGGATATTTTGTCGGATATGATGAAGCGGGTAGCCGAGAAGAATATCTCACCGGACGAGAAGTTGCTGGAGATGATATATACCCGGTTGGATGCGGTAAAAGAGGTAGTCTATCGAAACGGAACCTTGCGTGCTTACTTCTTCCGTGATATATGGAGGGTGGAGAAAGTTCGCAAGAAGTTTGACGCAAAGGAAGTGCAGCTCTTTAAAGCCGTTCTTTTGGAAGGGCAGGCAAAAGGCGTTTTCCATATTGATGACGTGGAGATGACAGCCGATCTGATACATTATTGTGTGAAAGGGATCGAAGTTCCATATATTCGTGGACATATAGGCGCACATCTGGATGAAGATACAAGAAATAAATATGTGTCCAACATTGTGTTTGGCGCACTGCATAGAACAGAAATTTAATTAAATAACTTTTAGTATGGGATTATTAGACGGAAAAACAGCCATTGTAACCGGTGCTGCTCGCGGTATTGGTAAGGCTATCGCTTTGAAGTTTGCTGCCGAAGGCGCAAACATCGCATTTACTGACCTTGTCATTGACGAAAATGCAGAAAATACAGCAAAGGAACTTGAAGCAATGGGCGTGAAAGCCAAAGGTTATGCTTCTAATGCAGCTAACTTCGAAGATACTGCAAAGGTTGTAGAAGAAATACACAAAGACTTCGGACGTATTGATATTTTGGTAAACAATGCCGGTATTACGCGTGACGGTTTGATGATGCGTATGAGTGAACAGCAATGGGACATGGTTATCAATGTGAACTTGAAGTCGGCATTTAATTTTATCCACGCTTGTACGCCGGTTATGATGCGTCAGAAAGCTGGTAGCATTATTAATATGGCATCTGTAGTAGGTGTTCACGGTAATGCAGGGCAGGCTAACTATGCTGCTTCTAAAGCCGGTATGATCGCATTGGCTAAATCTATCGCACAAGAACTCGGTTCTCGTGGTATCCGTGCCAACGCCATTGCTCCGGGCTTCATTCTGACAGACATGACAGCTGCCCTCTCTGAAGAAGTAAGAGCTGAATGGGCAAAGAAGATACCTTTGCGTCGTGGTGGAACTCCTGAAGATGTGGCAAACATCGCTACCTTCCTTGCTTCTGATATGTCATCATACGTATCAGGTCAGGTGATTCAGGTAGATGGTGGTATGAATATGTAATCGAACAGAATGACTGTTGTATACGAAGACAACCATATCATTGTAGTCAATAAGACCGCTTCTGAGATTGTCCAGGCAGACAAGACGGGGGATACGCCGCTTTCGGAGACTGTGAAACAGTACTTGAAGGAGAAGTATCAGAAACCCGGAAATGTTTTCCTCGGTGTGACACACCGGCTGGACCGCCCCGTAAGCGGTCTTGTTGTTTTTGCAAAAACGAGTAAGGCACTCACCCGGCTCAATGAAATGTTTCGTACGAGCGAGGTGAAAAAGACTTATTGGGCAGTGGTGAAGAATGCTCCGAAAGAGCCGGAAGGTGAACTGGTGCATTTCCTTGTACGCAATGAAAAGCAAAATAAGAGTTATGCGTATGATAAAGAAGTGCCGAAAAGCAAGAAAGCGATTTTAGATTACCGTTTAATCGGTCGGTCGGAGAACTACTATTTGCTTGAGGTCGATTTGAAAACCGGACGTCATCATCAGATCCGTTGTCAGTTGGCAAAGATGGGATGTCCTATCAAAGGCGATTTGAAATATGGCTCTCCACGTTCCAATCCCGATGGAAGCATTTGCTTGCATGCCCGAAGGATACGGTTTGTCCATCCGGTATCCAAAGAGTTGATAGAGCTTGAAGCTCCTCTTCCCGAAGGTAATTTATGGAAAGGATTTGAACTGTTTTAATCAGTACAAATCCTTTACCTTTTTGCCAAAAGAGTAAGTTTGTCTGCCATTTCTATAGTTAATTCCGGTGACAACCGGTAAATTCCCCAATACCTGTTATATTTGCATCATTCGCTAATTATCATATTCAGTTTATACTAAAGAAAATACGAATGAAGGCATTAAAACTACTTGCACTTACTTCCTGCTTTCTGTTCTCTGCAGGAAATGTAGCGGCACAACAGGATTATTCAAAGAGTGAAGGATTATTACAGTATGTTGATCCGTATATTGGGTCGGGTTATCATGGACACGTCTTTGTGGGCACAAGCGTTCCGTATGGAATGGTGCAACTGGGACCTAGCAATATCCATAAAGGATGGGACTGGTGTTCGGGTTATCATTATTCCGACAGTATCCTGATCGGTTTTTCTCATACCCATCTGAGTGGTACGGGCTGTACCGACTTGGGTGATATCCTCATTATGCCGTTGAATGAAATCCGTACTCCAAGAGGAAATCAGGATGATATACATGACGGTTATGCTTCCCGCTACTCACACGACAACGAGATAGCCCGTCCCGAATATTATTCACTGCTTCTCGACCGCTATCAGATAAAGGCGGAATTGACAGCGACAGACCGTGTAGGGTTCCACCGCTATACATATCCCGAAGGTAAACCGGCTTCTGTATTGATAGATTTGCGCGAAGGAAACGGGTCGAACGCCTATGACAGCTATATCCGTAAAATAGATGATTATACAGTAGAAGGCTACCGTTATGTAAGAGGTTGGAGCCCTTCCCGTAAAGTCTATTTCGTATTGAAAAGCGATAAGAAGATAGAACAGTTTACGGCTTATGATGATAATACTCCTAAGCCTTGGGAACAGTTGAAAGTAGCATCTGTAAAGAGCGTCCTTACTTTCGGTGATGTGAAAGAGGTAAAGATTAAAGTTTCTATTTCTTCTGTGGGTTGTGCCAATGCCGCAATGAACCTGCAAACGGAACTATCACACTGGGACTTTGACGAAATAGTAAAGATGAGTGCCGACCGATGGAACCGGGAGCTTGCGAGAATGAGTGTTGAGACAGACGATGAACCGGCCAAACGTATCTTTTATACAGCGCATTATCACACTATGATTGCACCCACATTGTTCTGTGATGTAAACGGAGAATATAGAGGTATGAATGATATGATTTATACCGATCTGAAAAAGGCCAATTATACCACTCTTTCTTTATGGGACACCTATCGTGCCCTACATCCTTTAATGACAATCATTCAGCCTGAAATGGTAGATGATGTGATCAATTCCATGCTTTCCATCTACCGTCAGCAGGATAAACTTCCTATTTGGCCTTTGATGAGTGGAGAAACCAATCAGATGCCGGGTTATAGTTCCGTTCCGGTGATTGCCGATGCTTATCTGAAAGGGTTTACCGGATTTGATGCGGAAGAAGCATTGCAGGCAATGAAGGCCACTGCCACTTACGAGAAACAGAAGGGCGTTCCTTATGTGTTGGAGAAAGGATATATCCCTGCTGATAAAGTTCATGAAGCCACTTCAATAGCGATGGAGTATGCAGTAGATGATTGGGGAATTGCTGCTATGGCACATAAAATGGGAAAAGTCGAAGATGCGGTAACTTATGCCAAGCGTGCACATTACTATAAGAACTATTTCGATTCTTCGATTCACTTCATTCGTCCGAAGTTGGAAGACGGTTCTTGGCGCACTCCCTATGATCCGGCAAGGTCTATCCACACTGTTGGAGATTTCTGTGAGGGTAATGGTTGGCAATATACGTTCTTCGCTCCGCAAGATCCTTACGGATTGATAGAATTGTTTGGCGGTGATAAACCGTTTACTGCCAAACTCGATGATTTCTTCACTAATACCGATAGTATGGGTGAGGGCGCATCCAGTGATATTACCGGACTTATCGGTCAATACGCACATGGAAATGAACCTAGCCATCATGTTGCCTACTTGTATGCATATGCCGGTGAACAATGGAAAACTGCAGAGAAGGTTCGTTTCATTATGGATGAATTTTATACGGACCGACCAGATGGAATCATCGGCAATGAAGACTGTGGTCAGATGTCTGCTTGGTATCTTCTTTCATCTATGGGACTTTACCAAGTGAATCCGTCAGACGGTATATTTGTTTTCGGTAGCCCATGTTTCAAGAAAGTTGAAATGAAAGTACGTGGCGGTAATACATTTACAGTGGAAGCACCTAACAATAGTAAGGAGAATATTTATATTCAGAAAGTGTATTTAAATGGCAAGCCATATAATAAGAGTTATATCACTTATGATGATATTATTAATGGTACTACTCTGAAATTTGTAATGGGTAAAAAGCCTAATAAGAATTTTGGTAAGGCTCCGGCAAACAGGCCGATTGTTTTGAACGAAATAAATGAATAAGAAGACAATTCTCAATAGGTAATAAGATTCAGATAATTGTCAGGTTACAATTTGAGGGTGTGTCGAAACTCTCATAAACTAAAAATCACCCTCGCCACAGAAAGTTGTAACGAGGGTGATTTCGATAAAAGGGAAGTTTTGATACATCCCCATTTATTCTCTTTATTTTCTTCTTTTATTAATTTGCTGGTATTATATCATTATCATAATAATACTTTGCAGTTGCTATTTGATATTTATGTAAGGGAGTAAGGTCAAATTTAATAAAATTACTCTTACCGCAAATTTTTACTTTAACCGTTTTTGCATTTAATATCTTATCTATAAATTCTGAGGATACTGTGTTGATGGAATTCTCGGTACATGATACTGTGAAAAGTTTATTAACTTTGCGATTAGGCTCTACATTAAATGTAATAACCTCATCATCATCAATTAAAAAATCAATTTTGTCAATGAATAACCAATCACTTCCAACAAATTCATTTTTTATAGCGTAACCTTTATAATTTTCTTTTTTGTTAAATGTATAAATGAAGTATAGACTGTTATATGTGGCATCATTTACTCTTTTTATAGGAGTGAAATTATAATATACCATTCCAACTTTTGAGAATTCATCATATTTTGTATAGTTTTCCATAAAATCCAGAGAGTAAATCGTTAAAAAACTATTAGCTGATGAATTATAATTGTCGTGGGTTTTGAATCTCATATAGTATTTATTAGGGACGAAAAAAATGGATTGTCCTAAATGCCCATATGATATCTGATCAGCTGCTCCGTATAAAGAAGTTAATAATTCATTGACATACTCAACTTTTTTGGGATTTATATTCAGAGTAATAGACCCTACTATGCCATTTGATACATTATAACGGAAACTTGAAAAATATGGATGTTTTTTAATATAATATTCCCATGTTTATCTAGTTTTTTTGTTTCTTTATAAGCTATATAATTAACTGCTGGTTCTCCAATTCCTATCTCTTGACCAAAGTCTAATTTGTTGAGGAAATCAACATAAACATGATTTTCTTTTTCTTTGGATAATGCAGTTAAGTGATCTTTCTCTTTGTTGAAATTTTGTGCAAACAGGTTGCTTCCTAAAGTTGTAGCTAAAATGATTAGTAAAAGTTTCTTCATGATGAATTTATTTTGTTTCCTGCAAATATAATCTTTATTAATTGAATCTACTTCTGTTTTATAGAATAACTCATAGTATCTGCTGAATTTGAATGAAGAAAATGTCTACAATGCATTTCTATATAGTTCCATAAGAGGCTGACTAAGAAGATCGAAAAGTTGATTTTATCCCTTCTACAGATACTTGCGGGGAGATGATCAATAGTTCTTTCTTTTTAGTCAGCCCCAATATTTGTTATATTCTGTGATTTGAGGTAAGATATTCTTTTTTATAAATAACCATTTGCTATTTCATCGCTTATGGCAGTGGATCAGCCTTTGCCGGTCGTTTCGGGTCATAAACAGCTACTCCCACTTTGGAGTCAGCACAGCCGTAATACAGATACCATTTGTTTTTGAAGTAAACCATTCCTTCAATAAAGACAGTGCCGTCCACATATTGACCACTCTTCTCAAAACTGTCCATCGGACGGAAGAACGGTTCATCGAGACGGGTGATAAAGCGAGTTGGGTCGTTGGCATCGAAGAGTGCTTGTCCGGCAGCATAGACATTGGCGGTATAGCGTTTGTCGCCTCTTCCAGAATGGTTCTTACCATTATAAAGGAGGACAATACCTTTCGGGGTGTAGATAGCAGGAGGTCCACATTCGGTGAGGTGACTGTCGAAATAGCCGTCGCGGGGGGAGAATAATTTCTTCAGAGAACCGTCAATGTTTACAATCGGTGTCCAATTGATCAAATCATCGGAAGTAGCTGCAAAGACATGCTCTTCTCCCCAGTACATGAAGTATTTCCCGTTGATTTTCTTGATGAGCTGTTTCCCTTTAACAACTTCGGTCAAGATAGAGCCGGACTTACAACCCAGGTTGAAGAACTTTCCATCATATGCTTTGGCAAAAGCGGGACCATGTTTCGTCCATTCTTTCAGGTTACGGGAAGTTGCTACGGCCAGGCGGGGAATGTGGCGGTTCCATTGTGTATACATCATCACATATAATCCGTCTTCTGTGACTGCTACTCGAGGATCTTCGCAGCCACCCGGCCATTCCAGTTCTTTCTGCGAATCAGTGTCGGGATAGAATACAGGTGCTTTTTCTCGTTTAAAATGGGTGCCGTCGGTGGAAGTGGCATAGCCGAGACGGGAAGTACGGTGGCCGATACCGACTCCGGATTTGTCTTCTGCACGGTATAACACAACAATCTCTCCGTTGTAGAGTGTGGCTGCCGGATTGAACGTATCGTTTGATTCCCAAGCGATGGAATCTTTGGTTAACGGACAATAAAACTTAGTATTTTCAATAGGGGAGATTACCGGATTCACATTCTTTGGGCGTTCAAAACCTCCGAAAGCCCAGTCGGGTAACTGATTTTCTTTATGTTGGGAGGACTGTCCGTGAATGGTACAGGTCATCATAGTCGTAACAAATAGGAATAAAAAAATTGGTTTCATATTGCTTATTGTATATTATTTAATCATTGTTCATATTATATAGGTTATTCCTTTTTTAGAGGACAGATATTCTCTACATACAAGTTAGAAAATAAATAAATGCTGTCATCTGTCACATGATCGGGTGCAAATAATTGATTCTAAATATATTATTATGTGACAGCATGGTGTGATAGCAATGTGACGATTATGTTGCTGTCACTTTGTTCAAGATTGGGATTCTATTACTTTTCTGCAATGAAGATACTTGTTCCCGAAAAGTTCTCAGTGCATGAAACAAAAGTTATCTCGGTTGAAACTTTTGTTTCATCGGTAAGAAACTTTAGTTTCCTCACCGGGAAACTCTAGTTTCGTTCGCTTGAAACTGTAGTTTCAATGCCTTGAAACCATTCAGGAACTGTGGGGATTCGACATTAGAGACGGTTACTTCATAAGCAGAATCCGATAAGAAAGTAGCAGGAGCCTACCGGATACTATTCAGTAACTCGACCTTTCCTTCATTGACAAGCTTTAGAATCAGTTCTCCAAACAATGTATTTTGCCATGCAAACCATGCTCGGGTGAAGTTTCTGGGATCATTTTTATGGAAAGATTCGTGCATGAAACCTGTTCCGGCATCCGTATCCATCAGCATTTTGATACAAGTCTTGATTTCCGCATCGTTCTGGCTGGTAAATGCTTTCATCATGATACTCATAGGCCAAATCATGTCATATCCGATATGTGGACCACCGATACCTTCGCCGGCCGTACCTTTGAAGAAATAAGGATTGTCTTCACTCCAAACAAATTTGCGGGTATTCTGGTAAATCGGATCACTCACTTTGACATCCCCCAGATAAGGCAGGGCGATAAGGCTCGGCACATTGGCGTCATCCATTAACAGCTGATTGCCGAAGCCATCCACCTCAAAAGCATAGATCTTACCATATTTCGGATGATTGTAGACAGCGTACTTTTTCAAGGCCTTCTCTACTTCGTCTGCCAGTGTGGTGCATTCTTTGGCTAAAGCCGGCTTTTTATTAACGGTATTCAGAATTTCGGCAGCTTTGCGCAGGGAAGTAACGGCAAAGAAGTTAGACGGAACGAGGAATTGGAAAGTCGTGGCGTCATCAGAGGGACGGAAAGCGGAAGCTATCAGCCCGACCGGTTTCACCGGGTTACCCCAACCGTCGTTTGTCATTGTGTCAAGTGCGCGTTCCGTTTTGCGTTGGAAACGATAAGGACCTTTCGGATCTTCTTTTCGTTGCTGTTCCTTAAACGTTTTCAGAACCTTGGCGATGGCTGTAAGCCATTCGTCGGAGAATATACTGGCGTCTCCCGTTGTCTTCCAGTAATGATAAGCGAGCCGGATAGGATAACAAAGTGAGTCGATTTCCCATTTACGTTCATGCAGTTCGGGTTTCATGTCAGTAAGGTCGCTCATCCATTCGCCCCCTTCGGCATTCATATTGAAAGCATTGGCATACGGATCGATGTTAATGCATTTGAACTGGCGGTTGATAACGCCTGCCAACATCTTTTTCAGTTCCGTGTCTTTGTTGGCGAGTTGCACGTAAGGCCATACTTGTGCTCCGGAGTCACGCAACCACATGGCATGGATGTCACCTGTATACACAAATGTGTCGTCTTTCCCGTCAAAATGGACAGTGGTATCCAATGTGTTTGGAAAACAGTTCTCAAACATCCATGCCAGTTTGGCGTTAGTCAGCAATTGCTTGATATGCGCAATCTGTTCTTCTACGGCTTGTGAGACAAACAGGCGTTTGGCAGCTTCCGGACGATTACTCCGGTAATTATTGATTTTCGTATTGTCTTGTTGGATGACTATTTCACTGTTTGCCATCGCTTGTGCGCTGGTTGCGCCAAACAGTACTATAGATAAACCTATGGCTTTTGTTATATTCATGGTAATTGTTTTAAAATAAATGATGAATGAGTAATGAATAAGGTTAATTTATTTCGGCAAAAAACTCAATGAGGCAGGCATTGTCTAGCAACCATTTATACGGTTCTTCTTTGTGCCCCGACCAATCTCTTCCTAATAGTCCGTTTTCATCCCGATAGTTTTCCCAAGCATGAAGTACATTTTCCACCATCGCATTGACATAGGCGGGATTCTTGTCAATCTTATATAGAGCTTTCAACCCTCTGAATAAGATAACGTTAAACCAGGCCATGTCTTTGTGTACCTTGAATGTCGGATCTTTCTTATCAGCTTTTGTACGGAAAAATGTGTCCGTTCCTGCGGCCGTTTGCTGAGCGTCACGCAAGTACTGCTCGTCTCCTGTTTCCTCATAAAGTAGTACGCCTGCCTGAATCATTTGCCCGCTGTTGTACGCATATTTTTCTTTGGCGATATTTCCTTTCAGGTTGATATTGTCCCAATAGAGATGATCGTTGGGATCGCAGAGATTTTTCTTTGTCCAAGCATAAGTCTCTTTGGCTTTTTCCAGATACTTGTTGTCTTTGGTCAACCGGTACAACTTGACACCCAGCACCGCAGACGGTGCATTGGAACAAGTGTGCTTTCCCTCTTTCTGCTGTTCACACCAGAAGATTCCACCACCCAGTTCGTCGCTCCATCCGCTGTAGATGTATTGATACAAGGCAACAGCCTTCTCCAGATAAGCCGGATGATGAGTGAGACCGTAATAGTCGCAATAATCCAAAGCAATCCAGATGTTATCATCATAGTAGCGTCCGTGCTGTCCGTACTTGGTAGGATATGACTGATAACAAGCCGGTTGGCGGCTGTCGTCCCAATACTGGTTCATTCCTGCGAGAATTCTGTTTTCTAGTATTTTCTTGTACTTTTTGTTTCCGGTGGCCTTGTACAGCGCCACACAACCCGACATCATTCCTGAGTAAGGCCACAAGAAAGAAGCTTTTAGCATTCCGTTTTGTTGTATACCTCCCGCTAGGTAAGTGATTTTCTGGTCGGGGTTGACGGGATAGGTCTCTGTGAGCAGCCCGTCTGCGGTATGGTATAAATTCAAGACATTGTTTAACACCGAGTCGGCAATGGAAAGATAGCGATTATTCTTCGGTGTCTTTCCAGTTGCGGAAGCAAGGCTGAACAACATACATACGAGGATACATATATTTTTCATGCGAATATCAGGTTGTGTGGTGAAACTTTCCGGTTTGTTTGCTGAAAGGATTATTTCTGCCGATGTTGGTCAAACTCCAGTTCTACCTTTACAGGGAAATGGTCAGAGGGAGTGCGAGCTTGATAAACTTTGATGTCGATTTCTTCCGGGCAGTCATTGGCGTTCTTTTTTTCACCATTGCCTACGATACTCCGGTAAGTATCCGTCAGTACACCATATCTTTTCACATGGAAAGAAGGAGAAACGAATACATGGTCGATACGGCTTTCTGTAAAGCTGTTCGGATCGAAATCATTGAATGTTCCGTTGGTCGCATAACGGAAATCGCACTTCTCGTATGAGTCGCACAATACACCTTTGCTTACGAAAGCGTCGTATGACTGATGAGTTTGGTCGACATTGAAATCACCGGTCAGGATTGCCGGAAGATTTTTACCTTTGCCGAGTTCTTTCATCTTGTCTTGTACAAGAAATGCACTTTCTACACGGGCTTTCTTACCGATGTGGTCCATATGCAGGTTGAAGAACAGGAATTCAAAACCGGTATCCTTACATTTGAAGTGTCCCCAACTGCAAATACGCGGCAATACGGCATCCCAACCTTTACTCGGTACGTCGGGAGTCTCCGAAAGCCAGAAGTCCCCCTTTTCTATAATATCGAATTTGTCGGTACGATAGAAAATAGCGGAATGCTCTCCTTTCTCTTTACCGTCATCACGCCCTACGCCGATGTAATCATATCCGGGTAATGCTTTTTTCATATCTTTCAATTGATGGAGAAAGCATTCCTGCGTCCCGAAAATATCAAAATCGTGGTATTGTACTATTTGGGCGATGACCGGATAACGTTGCCCCCAACCGTTTCCACGGGCTGAATCGCTACCGTTGGCATTTCTCAGATTATAGGAAGCAACAGTAAGCGTAGTGGGCTGGTAGTTGCTGTGGCAAGCACAAAGGACTGCCGAAACAAGGACAATTAGTAAAAGATTTTTAAGTTTCATGTTTTTATGGTTTGTATAATAGATTTCTTGACCCTCAAAAATACGATATTTTATTCAAATGAAAGAGAATAAGGCACGTCTTTTTCTGTAATTCCCCGTTGTTTGTTGGGATTAGGGCTCATTTGGAATTGAATATTGGCACCTTTCATCAGTTGGTCATGTGTAAGATAATTGCGGGAGTATGATTTTCCGTTTATTTTCATATCCTTGATGTAGCAATTGTCGGCTTGATTGTTTTCCGCCTTGATGGTTATTGTCTTCCCGTTTTCCAGATGCAGCTTTGCTGATTTGAACAAAGGAGTCCCCAAGATATATTCATCCGTTCCCGGGCAAACAGGGTAGAAGCCTAGTGCGGAGAATACGTACCAAGCGGAAGTCTGTCCGTTATCTTCGTCGCCACAATATCCGTCGGGGGTAGCAGTGTAGAGTTTGTTCATAATTTCGCGTACCCGGTATTGAGTTTTCCAAGGCTCACCGGAATAATTGTAGAGATACACCATGTGTTGAATCGGTTGGTTACCGTGTGCATATTGTCCCATGTTCATTACTTGCATTTCACGCATTTCGTGAATCATGCCGCGACTCTCCATGCCTAGTTTGCCCGGAATCACAAAGACGGAATCCATCATAGTATTAAATTCTTTCTTGCCGCCCATCAAGTTAATAAGTCCTTGTGGGTCATGGAATACACAGAAACTCCAATGCCAGCTGTTCCCCTCGCAGAATTCACCACTCCAGTCTACCGCATCGAAATTACGGTTGAATACTCCTTTGTCATCCTTGCCGACCATCAGTTTGCGTTCCGGATGGTAAACATTCTTATAGTTCAAGGCGCGTTTCTTGTAAATGTCGATTTCGCCGGCCGGTTTCCCCAGCTTTTTACCTAATGTGTAGATCGCCCAGTCGTTATAAGCATACTCTAGTGTGCGGGCTACGTTTTGTCCGATTCCTATGTTATTGGCTACATATCCTAGCTTGTTGTAAGATTCGTAACCGAGACGACCGGAAGCAGTACCTTGAAGATGGGCATTCGTGCCATGTTTCAGCGCCTCCCAAAGCACCTCAATATCATATCCCCGTAAACCTTTGATGTAAGCATCGGTTACTACAGAAGCCGAGTTGTTGCCTACCATACAATCCCGATGACCAGGACTGGCCCATTCCGGCAGGAAGCCGCTTTCTTTGTAAGCATTCACCAATCCCTCCTGCATTTTCAGGTTCATCGACGGATACATTAGATTGAGAAAAGGAAACAAGCAACGGAATGTGTCCCAAAATCCGGTGTCGGTGAACATATAACCGGGAAGCACTTTGCCATTGTAGGGACTGTAATGCATCACTTGCCCTTTTGCATCTATCTCGTAAAAACTGCGTGGAAAAAGCATGGAACGGTATAGGCAAGAATAGAAGGTGCGTAGATTGTCAATGTTGTCGTCCTCAATCTCTATTTTACTCATCTCACGATTCCAGACGGCTTTTCCATTGCTTACTAGTTGGTCGAAGGTATGATTGCCGAGTTCCTTGAGATTGAGTTCCGCCTGTTCCGGACTGATAAAAGAAGAGGCTACACGGGCATGAACTATTTCACCTTTTTTTGTGGCAAATCCGATGATAGCGCCAGTGTGGTTTCCTTTTACTTCCGTTTCATTCGGAAGAATATTATTTTCGGAAACTGCGGAAACAAATGTGAACGGTTTGTCGAAGTAAATGACAAAGTAGTTCTTGAAGTTTTCCGGTACACCGCCACTGTTTTTTGTCGAATAACCGATAATTTTGTTTTCTTCCGGAATTACTTTTACATAAGAACCCTTATCGAATGCGTCTACGATAACATAGGAATTCTTGGTCTCCGGATATGTGAAACGGAACATCACGGCACGTTCGGTAGGGGCGAGTTCGGTGGTCACATCATGATCGGCCAGATACACCTTATAATAATAAGGTTTGCTCACTTCCGCTTTGTGAGAGAACCAACTGGCACGTCGGTCTTGGTCGAATACCAGTCCGCCTGTGATAGGCATGATGGCAAACTGACCGTAGTCATTCATCCAGGGACTGGGTTGGTGGGTTTGCTTGAATCCCCGAATTTTGTCGGCATTATATGTGTATGCCCAGCCATTACCCATCTCACCGGTCTGCGGTGTCCAGAAATTCATCCCCCACGGCAATGCTGTGGCGGGATATGTATTCCCGGTAGACAATTCAAACTTGGATTGAGTACCTACCAGAGTACTGACATAATCTACCGGGTTCTTTACGGCAGAAGATTGCAGGCTGTATAGTACGGCACTTCCAAGAAATAACAAGTGTTTAAATGAAAAATGTGTTTTCATGAACAAATGAATTTATAGATTTGAAAATAATTTCTACGACGAAAATAGGGAGAAAAGAGATGTGCTTTTAGGAATAGTAGAGCTAAATCGTCTCTTGTCGCTAGAATGAACTACTCTGGCGCGGAACTTTACTTATATTCTCGCCAAAAAAGAACCGGAAATATTTTTTTGTTTACCTTTGTCATATAGCAAACCCAAGAAAAATGCACTATGAGAAGACCATTCGTTTTTATCTGTTTATGTATCCTTAATTTGTTGATATATAATGCATCTGCATATAACCTAAAGCAGATTGCTGATAAGGAATATATGTCTAACAGTTCTATTACATCTCTTTGCCAGGATGAGCGCGGACTGATGTGGATCGGTACTTGCGACGGACTGAACATTTATGATGGACAGGAGATTGAGGAATTTAAAATCCGTGACAAGGAGGATTACTTGTCCGGTAATTTGATTGACAATATAGTATATACAGGTGAAGATATTTACTGGATCCAAACCTACTATGGTTTGAACCGTTTGGATCGGAGAACGAATGCTATTACGCACTATAATGAGTTTCAGAAACTTTTTTTTATGAATAAGGATAATAACGGTAACCTGTTCATTATTCAGGATAGCAACTGCATCTATTACTATCACAAAAAGGAGGGCGTTTTTAGAAAAATCAATATTACGGGAATCCCTATTTCCGACATTGTGGACTTCTTTATTGACGCCACTAATCGGATGTGGGTAGTTATGAAAGGATACAATCGCTGTTATGACATACAGCAGGAGCCTACTTCGGGGGATATCACCCTATTGCCTCAGAAGACCGGATTGATTTATCGCACTTCGTTGATTTATTGTTTTAATGATGCGGAATCTCTTTATTATATTGATAAGGATTATAACTTTTATGCTTTCCATATTCCGACACAGAAAAATGAGTTTATAGCTAATCTTGAGAAGGAGATACAGACGCGAGGAAAGGTTTCTTCTATCGTTCATTATCATGATAGTTTCTTTGTAGGGTTCTTGATGGATGGCATTCTATTGTTGGAAAAGCAAAAAAATACGAGTCATTACCGGATTCAACCGCTGCCGGTCAATAGTGGTGTGTTCTGTCTCAAGAAAGACCGTTTTCAGGATATTGTCTGGATCGGTACGGACGGGCAAGGTGTATATCTTTATTCCAATCCCCTCTATTCTATTAAATCAGTAGTGCTTGGTAATTATACTGAAAAAATAGAACGCCCCGTGCGTGCTTTGTTACAGGATGATGAACGTACGTTCTGGGTCGGGACAAAGGGCAACGGTATCCTTAAAATCTATGATTATGAGGTTGATAGGAATTTATCCGATTGCCGGGCGGAGGTTTTGACTACCTCCAATAGTGCTTTGGGTAGCAATGCTGTTTATTGTTTTGCCCGAAGCCATCGTAATTTGTTGTGGATAGGAGAAGAAGAAGGGTTGACCTATTACTCGTATCGGGAAAAACGTATTAAGCGTCTGCCGGTGCGGATAGGGAATCAAGAGTTCAAGTACATACATGATATTTACGAAACGGCAGACTCCGAACTCTGGCTGGCAAGTGTCGGGATGGGAGTTGTGAGAGCTCGTATTGCCGGGACGCCGGATAATCCGCTCATTGTAGATGCCCAACGTTACATTATTAATGATGGTGAACTGGGATCGAATTATTTCTTCACTATTTATGCGGAGAATGAAGCTAATTTATTATTTGGTAATAAGGGATATGGAGTTTTCCGTTTTAATAAAACAACTAATGGGTTGGAGCCTGTATCTACTCATAAGTATGAAAACATGACTTTGAACAATATACTTGCCATCAGTAAGGACAGTAGTAATAATTATCTGTTTGGAACAAGTTACGGGCTGATAAAATATACTTCGGAAACTTCTTATCAGCTTTTTAATGCAAAGAACGGCTTCTTGAATAATACGATTCATGCTATTCTCAAAAATTCTCCTGATAACTTCTGGTTAAGCACTAACCTGGGATTAATTAACTTTGATACAAAGCGGAATGTGTTTCGTTCGTATGGCTTCAGCGATGGTTTGAAGGTTGTGGAGTTCAGTGATGGCGCTGCTTTTCGGGACCCCGACACCGGCACACTGTTCTTTGGAGGAATCAACGGTTTTGTTGCAATCCGGGCAGACGGTCGTCCCGAACAGCTTTATATGCCTCCGGTTTATTTCGATAAGTTGTCAATCTTTGGTAAACAATACAATCTGGGAGAATTCCTTACTCGGAAAGAAGATACTGAAGTATTGAATTTGCAGTATGATCAGAATTTCTTCTCTGTTTCGTTCGCTTCTGTGGATTATCTGAATGGTAATAACTGCACCTATTTTTATAAATTGAAAGGGTTGAGCGACCAATGGGTGAATAATGGTTCGGAAAGCGCTGTATCCTTTACCAATATGGCTCCCGGCGAATATACGCTGTTAGTGAAATATTATAATAGCGTTTTTGATAAGGAAAGCGATGTTTACTCTTTGGTTATCCGCATAGGTGATCCCTGGTATGCTTCCTGGTGGGCTTACTTAATTTATGCTTTATGCTTGCTTTTGCTGGCGGGCTTGTTGATTCGTTCATTTATATTGCGTTCGAAGCGTAAAAAACAGGAATTGCTGAATGAAATAGAGAAACGCCATCAGAAGAATGTATTTGAATCCAAGCTCCGTTTCTTTACTAATATAGCGCATGAGTTCTGTACACCATTGACTTTGATTTATGGTCCTTGTGGACGAATTCTTTCATCAAAAGGACTTAGTAAATTTGTGGCTGATTACGTACAGATGATTCAGACGAATGCCGAACGTCTCAATAATCTGATTCACGAACTGATTGAATTCCGTCGTATTGAAACTGGTAACAGGGAAGTGCGTGTGGAGTCACTGAATGTATCCTCTATTATGAAAGGAATAGCCAAAACTTTTGTGGAGATGGCTAAATCCAGAAATATTACTTTCTTGAGCAAGATACCCGAACAAGTGATGTGGAACTCTGATAAAGGCTTCCTGAATACTATTATCATAAATCTGATTTCGAATGCGTTTAAATATACTCCTGAGGGGCAAGGCATTAAGATAGAACTTGATACGACCGAAGAAAATGTGCTGATTCTTCGTGTGGCAAATGAGGGGAGTAGCATTAAGGAGAAGGACTTCCAGTATATCTTCAACCGGTATGCTATTTTAGATAATTTCGAAAATCAGGATGAAAGGAATTTTTCGCGCAACGGATTGGGGCTGGCCATCTCTTATAATATGGCAAAACTGCTGAATGGTACTTTAAAGGTGGAAAATACGTCTGACGGATGGGTGATGTTTACATTGACTTTGCCGATGATGGAGTTGACTACCGGAATGCAGGAGATAAAACAAGCTACGGCGGAATATATTCCTAAAATCGATACCCAGCCAATCTTGAAACTTCCTCAATATGAATTTGACAAAATGCGTCCGACGCTTCTTGTAGTCGACGATGAAATAGAAATGTTATGGTTTATAGGAGAAATCTTTTCCGGAGATTTCAATGTGGTTACTTTGCAGGATCCTGAACGGCTCGATCAGGTAATGAATGAGGTTTATCCGAATGTGATCATTTGTGATGTCATGATGCCTGGAGTCGGTGGCATTGAATTGACACAACGGATAAAGTCTGTGAAAGAAACGGCACATATTCCTATTATTATCGTATCCGGACGGCACGAAATGGAACAGCAAATGGCAGCTCTTTCTGCCGGTGCGGAGATGTATATAACCAAACCGTTTAGTGCGGAATATCTTCGTATTTCAGTGTGTCAGGTGATGGAACGAAAAGAGATCCTGAAGAATTATTTCAGTTCACCGATCAGCTCTTTTGAGAAGTCGGATGGAAAGTTGACACATAAAGAGTCGAAGAAGTTTCTTCAGTCTGTTCTGAAGATTATTAATGATAATATAACAAACAAGGAATTAACGCCACGTTACATCGCCGGTCGGTTGGCTATCAGCCCACGAAGTCTGTATCGGAAGATGGAAGAGATAGGGGAGGACAGTCCGACTGATTTGATAAAAGAGTGCCGTTTGCACATAGCGAAAGATCTGTTGCTGACCACAAAAAAGACAATTGATGAAATTGTGTTCGACTCGGGCTTCTCTAATAAAGTTACTTTCTTCAAGGCGTTTCGTGAGAAGTATGATTGTACGCCAAAAGAGTTTAGGATGAAGCAGTTGGAGGAGGTAAAATAGGAAGTAAATATCCGTGTTAATGTAGTAAGTATCCGTGCCAAAAGGTAAAAAAGGAGGTTTAATCTTCTTTTGATAGAGTTTAGGGATTTTATCTTTGCTCCATCGAAGTTTTTAAGTAGATAAACTCGATAAGGTATTAATTTATTTAATCTTTAATCTAATGAAAAGGAAACTTAGTTTTTTATTTCTCTCAGCATTAACCATTCCATTTTTGATGGTTTCTTGTAGTGATGATAAAGAAGAACAGGAAGTGAAACCGACAGCCGATTTAGTGGTTGATAATAGCTCGGTAACATTGCTGCAAGGAGACGAAATTACGGTGGGTATCACCTCCGGTAATGGCGATTATTATGTAAAACCGTTCGATGAAAGTGTGGCTACGGCTACTGTGAATGGCAATAAGGTAACCATTAAAGCTACGGAAAATAGTGAGCTTGAAGAAAATAACCGTACAGCAACCACCGTATTGGTGATAGACGGGCGTAAGAAAGTTGCTCGAATTCAGGTGCAGGTTGCCAAGCTTTGGAATTTGACTGTCGATACGCCGGAAGAGGGCTTCGATTTGTTTATCGGTGAAAAACGTTTGATTAAGATTCTGACTGGTAATGGCGATTATCAGATATCTGTGCCGGAAGGTGCCGATAAGTATCTGGAAGTGGGTGAGCTTTCCGGACAGACGTTCCCGGTGACAGCCAAGTTTGAGACGGAGACAGATCATCCGATTGAAATAACGATCACAGATAAGAAAGATAAAACAGTTGTTATTCCTATTGTGGTGAATATTGTTGATTTAACATTGAAAAGTAATGAAGCTGTTTTTGCTGAACCGGATGCCGAGTCGCAATATATCGCTATTGAAAAAGGTAATGGCGGATATACTTTTACTTATCAGGTGGAAGATGGAGAACCTACTGCGGAAGCAACCATTGTTGAGGCTTCGGAAGATGAAAATTTGATTGCACTAAAGCCTAAAGCCAGAGGTGATGTAAAGGTGATAGTGACAGATCAGAAAGGATCAGAAGAAGTGATTGCGGTGAAAGTGAACCCGTATAAGCTCAAAGCAAGTGTGGAGACTGTATCAATTGGAGGCTTTAAAGCTTCAACGGAATTTTCGATTGTGAAAGGTAATGGTGAATATGTCTTACAGGCGTTGTCGGAAGCAGATCAAGAATTGATGGATGTAATAGTTTTAGATGAAGGAACTTATAAGGTGACAGCAAAAAAACTAGGGGCTACAAATCTTGTTATTACAGACCAAGCCGGTGAAAAATTGACGTTACCGGTGAGCGTAAATCCGGTGGCTGCCGATATCGGAGGCGATCGTTATTTTTATATGGATGTAAAGAACCTGAACCACAGAATTCCGGAACTAGGTTTGCAGCATTTAAGTCAGGTGACTTATGAAATAATTTTTTATCCTAATGATACACGTGGCTTACAAACTTTTATGGGATTGGAAGGTAACTTATTGTTACGTTCGGAGGAAGGGCGTGATACTAATCCGCATTTCCAAATAGCCTTTAAAGCTAATGGTCTTAGTAATCCATATTTGTTGAGTGAGCAGGTTGTCTATTCAGACCGTAAAGATGCTAATGCTAAAAAACCGGGTAAATGGTATCATGTCGCGTTGGTCTATGATGGAACACAACCGAATATCATGGAGGCATATAAGCTCTATATAAATGGAGTACCGGAGAAACTAACTGGGAAAGAGGACTATAGTAATAAGGCTCCCAATAGTTCAATGGACTTAACGATTATGAATGCTGATAATTATTTCATGATAGGACGTGCAAATAATAATGATTATCGTAATGGGTTGATACGTGTTTATCAGGCTCGTATCTGGAAAACAGCTCGAACGGAGCAGGAAATAAAGGAAAATTTATGTGAATTGAAATCCGGATACAATACGGATGATTTGGTAGGATATTGGATATTCTCCGATGGTATTGAAAAGTCTGAATATGAAGACTTATCAGGACATGAGATGAATGCAAAAGTTGGTGATCATAATGGCGCAAAACCTTCTACTATCGCAGCAGATCGCTATAAACCGGTAGAATGTCCCCATTCATACTAAACAAGAAATGTAATAACATGAGAAACAATATGATAACAAAGAATTTAATCAAATTTGCCCTGCTGTTTTGTCTTATCGGTCTGACGGCTTGTGACAATAAGTTGAATCCTGGATTTGATCCGGATGATTATGAACCGATTGTTCCGCCTGAACCGGTCCGGACGATGGATGCAATGGCTAGTGGTGAGCGAGTTGTGCTTTCGGGTGCATCACTCACGGATATCACACTGAAGTGGACTCCTACCGAAGCGCATGGTAACACTGTATATCGTTATGAAGTATTGATTGACACCATCGGAGGTGACTTTACAAAACCTGTAGAGACGGTCTTTTCTGATAATAACGGTTTGGAACCTCAACTGACTTTGACACATTATCAAGCAAATACGATTGGTAAATTGGCTAAGTTCCGTTGTAATACTAATGGTACTTTGCGTTGGAAAGTCCGTGCATATTGCGGATTAGATCAAGCACTAAGCAGTCTGGAGGGGTATTTCGTTATTTTTATGATGGATGGCATTGATGATCTACCAACGGAAACTGAGCCTGTTTACATTACCGGTGTAGGAACGGAAGATAACGGAGATGAGGCGGAAGCGCAACAGATGCTTCGTCAGAATGATGGAATTTATCAGACTTTCACCCAACTGAAAGCTGAACAGCCCTTTGTATTTATGTCTACAGTCGGGGGACGTAAATGCTATTATTATGTAGATGATAATGGTGTATTGCGTGAGCGTAACAACGATGAGGATTACACGATTACTGTGCCTAAATCAGGCATCTACCGTATCACTATCAATATGGGTGAACAGACTATCAGTTATGATGAAATAGGGGAGGTTTATCTCTATAACCACTCTGGAGGATATAAAAAGACTTTTGACTATTTAGGACAAGGTAAATGGGGAGTGAAGAATTATACCGCACAGAAAAAGAAAGAAGATTGGGCGGGAAGTGGTGAAACTCGTCATAGCTTTAAAATGGAGATAAACGGAACAACCTATCGCTGGGGACATAAAGATAGAGATAAGGGACAACCGAATTTGTCGACAGATAAGAGCTATTATAATCTGTACCAGCTTGCGTTGGGTACAGACCCATGGGACTACAGTTTCCGTTTCTGTGATGAATTGCTCCAATGGGGTGAAATACAGGGAAATATCTTTTATGCTACAGTGAAGACAGATGTTACTCTTTATTTCAATGCAGAATTTGGAACTTATACCCATCGTTGGGTAGCTTCGGAAACGAATAAAGATTAAAACTGAATAATAATATGAAGAACTATATATCATTATCAAAAAAAGCATTACTGCTTGGTGGTGCGTTTGTAATGTTCACTTCTTGTGATGACGGAGATCTGGCGGATATCTACAAAGGGAGCTCCTCCGGTGAATATGTGTCGGATGTTAATTGGACAGAGGCCGCCAATAAGAGTACGGAAACTTATATCAAGTATTTCTTTGAGAATGCCGGTGGGCGGAATACTTTTGCGGGAGAGATCTATTGGGAGAAACCGAATACACCGGAAACCGGAGAGCCGGTGAGTACGGGCGGTAGTGGCGGATGGTCGCAGGGACACGCATTGGATATAGTGACAGACGCTTATGTGCGCCATGCGGATAATCCCGAGTATCAGACTTATCTGTATGAAAATATCATGAAACCTTTCTTGCCGGCTTTCGATGAATGGAACAGGACTTGCGGTTATGGAGGTAATGATTTCTGGAATAACTTTTATGATGATATGGAGTGGATGGCATTGGCTTGTCTGCGTGTATACGAGTTGACAGGAGATCAAGATTATTACAGTGCTTTGATGAAAATGTGGGATCATATCAAAGGAGCAAAGAATGATTATAAAGGTGTAGGAGGAATGGCATGGAAAACAGATTTGCCGGCCTCGCGTATGTCTTGTTCAAATGGTCCCGGATGTCTTCTGGCTATGAAGTTGTATCAACTGACTGTGACGGAAGCCAAAGACGGATGGGAGGATAAAGCCGCTTATTATTTGAATTTTGCTAAAGAGGTATACAATTGGATGACTGCTTATTTGTGTGATACTTCTACCGGTCAGGTATATGATAATCTGGGCATTAGAGATGATGGTACTCCGGGCGATCCGGATAAGGTGGCTCTGTCTTATAATCAGGGTACGTTTATGGCTTCTGCTTTGGCTTTGTATAATGCTACCGGTGAAGAAGAGTATCTTCGTAATGCTGTTGCTTTCGGTTCTTATCAGGTAAATAAGAAGATGGATTCCAATTATCCGGTTTTCAGTGGAGAAGGAAATTCGGGGGATAATCTTTTGTTTCGTGGCATATTTGTCCGTTACTTCCTGGATATGGTGAAACAGCCTGTCAGCAGCCTTTATCCGGAAAAGACAAAGACTAAATTTATCGCAGCATTGCGTAGTTGTTCCGATGTACTTTGGACATTGGCTCACCCTGAAGGTTATTATGTATGGGAATATGATTGGGCAAAGGCACCTACCTTTGGTAATCGTAACAATAGGGAAGACCGTCTGACAATCTCTCTGAATGCGGAAGTGCCCGGAGCGACACTGATTGAGATTCGTGCCCGATATGAAGATTGGGTACAAGGTAAAACTACCGAGAAAGCCAATTGGATTGGACCGGAGTTCGGAAAGAAAGCAGAGGAATAAGATTCATTATACATAGAAAATCGAAAAGAAAGATGAAACATATAAGAAGAAATATTTGTCTGATGGCTGTTTCTTGCGTTCTGCTGGCAAGTGCCCCTACGCAAAGTATGGCGCAAACAGGCAGAACGGCAAGGACACAAGCTTCTCAAAATCAAAAGATAATGGTGTCCGGTACAGTATTGGATAAGACGACAAATGAGCCTTTGATTGGTGTATCTGTTGTAGTGAAAGGAGTGGCTAATGCTGGTACGATTACCGATATGGACGGTAAGTTTACGTTGAAGTTGCCATACGCGGAAGCTCCGTTGGTTTTTTCCTATCTGGGATACCAACCGCAGGAAATTATCCCCGGTGCTAAAAAAGAGCTGACTGTCTTGTTGCAGGAAGATACAAAAGCCTTGCAGGAAGTGGTGGTAGTAGGTTATACTAAGCAGCGTAAGGAGACGATGGTCGGTTCGGTAGCTACGATTACCACAAAAGACTTGACACAGAGTCCTACAGCTAATATTAACAATGCACTTGCCGGACGTTTGCCGGGTTTGGTCGTCAATCAATATGCCGGTGGTGAACCGGGAGTTGACCAAAGTGAATTGTTTATTCGTGGTAAGGCGACTTACGGTAACCAGAGTGCTATTGTCATTGTCGACGGAATCGAACGTGACATGAGTTATCTTGCACCGGATGAAATAGAAACGTTTACTATTTTGAAAGATGCTTCCGCAACGGCCGCTTACGGTATTCGTGGTGCGAACGGTGTGATAGTCATTACAACTAAACGTGGTAAAGCTGCCGAGAAAGCAACCGTAAACCTGAAAGCTTCTATCGGTATCAATCAGCCTATTGGATTTCCTGAGTATTTAGGTTCTGCCGATTATGCGACTTTGTATAATGAAGCGCGGTTGAATGATGCGAAGATGACAGGAGCTGATGTAAGCAGTTTGAATCTTTTTTCACAACAGGCTATTGATAACTTCCGCCGTGCCAAAGGAGATAATTCCGATGGATTGGGATATGATTGGGATTATTACGATTTTGCTTTTAAACCTGGTATGCAGGAAGATGTCAGCCTCTCTATACGTGGTGGTACGGACAAAGTACGCTATTATGTGCTAGCTAATTATTTCTCACAAGGAGGCAACTATAAGTATTCGGATGCCGGTGAATATGATTCACAGACCAGATTCACACGTTACAACTTTCGTTCGAATATTGATATTAACATTAATCGTTATTTGAGTACTCGTCTGGATTTAGGTGCCCGTATTACCGACCGTAACGCACCGGGTACGACTGCCGGTCGTTTGATGACAATTTGTGCGACACAGCCTCCTTATCTGCCTATTTTGGTAGAGGAAAACTCCCATCCGCAGAATGAAGAATACATACAGCAGAATTCCCGTGGTATGCTTTATGGCGATAACATTTATCGCTACAATATTCTGGGAGAATTGAGCCGCACCGGTTATCTGAATGAAAAGAATACTTATCTGAACGGTAGTTTTGCCATGAATCTGGATATGGGATTTCTGACGAAAGGGTTAAAAGCAGAGATAATGTTTTCTTATGACGCTTCCGAAGGACGTTGGATTAACCGTAAGCTGGATACTTATAAAGACGGTTACCGTGAATATCCGAAATATGCTACGTTTATGCCGATTGAAGGTTCTGACGCTTATATGGAAGGAGGACACTATACCGGTGCTTACAAGACCGGCAATAAGTATGACATAGACCAGACCATCGGTAACGGGTTCAGCCACAATGCTTCTGACGGGCGGACGTATATACAGGCACGTGTGGACTACAATAGAGTATTTAAGGATCGTCATGAAGTGACGGCCATGTTACTGGCCAATCGCGGTAACCGTACAGTCAATAATGAGTTAGCTTATCATAGCCAGGGTATTACCGGACGTTTTGCCTACTATTACAACCAGAAATATCTGATGGAGTTCAATTGCGGTTATAATGGTTCCGAGAATTTCGCTCCGGGTAAACGCTATGGATTCTTTCCTGCCGGTTCTATCGGTTGGGTTATTTCGGAGGAGCCTTTTATGAAAAAAGCCTCTTGGATTGACTTCTTGAAAGTAAGGGCTTCTTATGGATTGGTAGGTAGCGATAATGTAAGCAGCCGTTTTCCTTATTTGGCTTTCTACGGCGGAGGTAGCGGCTATCACTTCGGAAATAATTTCGGTACTGAGGTCGGCGGCACTTCTGAAGGAAATTTGGCGAATGAGAATCTGACATGGGAGAAGGCCCGTAAATTGAATGTCGGTATTGACTTTACTACGTTGAATCAACGCTTGGCTTTGACTGTTGATGCCTTCTATGAATATCGCTTCGATATTATTACGGATATGAACGGTGACGGTATCATGGGGTATCCGGATATCGTAGGTAAAGATGCGGCTTTACAGAATCTGGGTGAAGTCAGTAACCGAGGTGTGGATGTAGAGTTGAGCTGGAACGATAAGATTGGAAAAGATTTTCGTTATTATATCCGTCCGAATCTTACTTTTTCCCGTAACCGTCTGGAGTATAAAGCGGAAGTTGCCCGTAAGAACTCCTGGCGTAAGGAGACAGGCAAACGTCTGTATGAGAACTTTGTTTATGTGTTCGACCATTTCGTAGCCAATCAGGATGAAGCCGACCGTCTGAATAAGATTGGGTATCAACCGTGGGGACAATTGATTCCGGGAGATGTGGTATATAAAGATTTAGACCGCAATGGGGTGATTGACGATGAAGACCGTACGGCAATGGGAAATCCTCGTAGCCCGGAGTTGATGTTCGGTATTCCTTTCGGTTTCCAATATAAGAATTTTGACTTTAGCGTATTGTTGCAGGGAGCAACTAATACTTCTATCTTGCTGAATGGGGCTGCCGTATTTGACTTCCCGCAGTTTGAACAGGATAAGATCGGCCGTGTGAAGAAGATGCACTTGGACCGGTGGACACCGGAGACTGCTGCTACTGCCAAATATCCGGCGCTGCACTATGGAACGCATGATAATAATAAGAACGGGAACAGCAGTTTATTCTTGTATGATGCTTCCTATCTTCGTCTGAAAAATGTGGAAATAGGTTATAATGTATCTCCTAATTGGTTGCGTAAGTTCCACGTACAACAGGCTCGTATCTACGTGCAAGGTTTGAATCTGCTGACTTTCGATAAACTGGGGGATGTGGATATAGACCCGGAAACGAAATCCGGTGATGGAGCTTCTTGGTATCCGATTCAAAAGGTATTCAATTTCGGTATTGATATTACATTCTAAATAAGATAGAAATATGAAAAAGTTATATAGATATTCAACAATCGTGTTCTCAGTCCTGTCGTTGTCTCTCACTTCGTGCAGTGACTACCTGGACCGTGACGACGATGATAACATAACAGAAGCGGACGTATTTGCCCGTTACGAAAAAGTGAACGGACTAGTTTCCGATGTATATGCGGCTGCAAAGAAAGCAGACCGTCCGCTGGTATTCTTCGAACACTTCAGCAACAGTGCCATTACGGACGAATGTGAAGGAACCAATGTAGAAGGAAACATTACGAATAACTTCAATAACGGTGCCTGGAATCCGAATTCTTTGCCCGGTAGCGTAGGGCAATATTGGGAGGCTCTTTATGAAGGCATCCGTAAGGCGAACCTGATTATAGAAAATGTGGAGAAATACAATACTCCCGACAATCCTCAGCAAGATGGTGACTTGCGCAACCGCATCGGAGAGATGTATTTTATGCGTGGCTATTTTCACATGTTGTTGATGCGTATGTATGGAGAAGCTCCTTATATTGATTATGTGGTTCATGCGGGAGATAATATGGACTTTAAGAAAGAATCGGTTCATGCGATGGTAGAAAAGATTGTGGCGGATGCACAGACTGCTTATAGCATGGTGCCTAATAAATATGTGAAAACTTCCGAGAACTTTGGTCGTGTAGATAAAGGTGCTTGTCTGGGGTTGATTGCTTTTGTCCGGTGGGTTGCCGCTACTCCATTGTGGAACGGTGCTTCTCAGTATGGATATAATCTGCGCCGTGTATTTGAGAATGAATATGCGTATGATATCAATCGTTGGAGAAGGGCGAAAGAAGCCGCTAAGGCTGTTATGGATTTTGAGGTTGGTGGAACAAAGCGTTATTCTCTCTATACCAAACATGATGCGAATGATTTTAAAGACCCTGCTGACGGTAATCTGAATGATAGTCGTGTATATGCCCGTTTGTGGGATATGTTCTATGATATGGACGCGTTTGCTAATGAGTATGTATTCTTTATGACGAAAAGTAAGGATCAAGCTTGGCAGGGCGATATCTATCCACCTAGCCGTGAAGGTAGCTCACGTCAGCAGCCCGTGCAGGAACAAGTGGACGAATATGAATATATTGTAGGTGATTATGGTTATCCGGTCTATTCAGCGGAAGCCCGCAAGGGTGGCTATGATGATGCGAACCCATATGTGAAAGGAACTCGTGACCCGCGTTTCTACCGTGATATTATTTATCACGGTGCTCCTTACCGTAATAACAATAATGAGTCGAAGATAATTAATACTGCTAGTGGTTCCGATAAGATTGGGGCAACCAATGCGACTACTACAGGGTATTATTTGCGTAAGTTCCAGCAAGAGTCTTGGAATAAGTCGGGTAACTTCAGTATCAATGCGCCTGCTATCTGGCGTCTGCCTGAGTTTATCTATATTTATGCAGAGGCTTGCAATGAGTTGGGAGAAGATATAGATGAGGCTTATAAACAGGTGAATATAGTTCGTGAACGTTCATTCATGAAACCGATGCCGCCGGAAGTGAAGACTAATCAGCGTTTGATGCGTGAATATATTCAGCGTGAACGCCGTGTGGAACTCTTTTATGAGGGAAAACGGCCTTGGACCTGTCGTTTGTATTTGGAACCGACCAGTAAGGAGGAACTGGCAAAAGAAAGTCTTTGGAAGTCCAGCGCAAGTGATAATTCAAAACGCACACAGAAGTATTGGGCTGCCAATAACGGTGCATTGCCTCGTTGCCAGCGAATGATTAACGGTATGCGTCCGGTGCAAGATGAGAATGGTGCAATTTCTGTTGGCGGTGTGAAATACAGGATGGAACGTTTCTGTGTGGAAGAACGTGTTTTCTCTATTCAGCATTATTTATTCCCTATTCGTCAGAGTGAATTACAGAAGACACCGTCTATTGAGCAAAATCCCGGATGGTAAACGATAGGAATGTATAACTTAAAAAAGAAAATCAGATGAAACGAATCTATACATATATGTGTCTGTTGCTTTTGTCCGTATGCTCGTTTGCCGTTGCAGGATGTGACGACGATGATGATAACGGTGTTGCTAAAGACTTGATAGAGGTGATAGTAAATAAACCGGTGGTACGTATCGGTCAGAATGAAGAAGTCAAGGTGAATATAGTGGTGGGAAATGGAGACTATACAGTGAGAAGCTTTAACAGTGCGATTGCGACTGCTGCGGTTTCGGGCGAACAGATTATAATAAAAAGTGGTTCGCAGAACGGAGCAACTACTGTGGAGGTGATGGATGGTGAAGGAGTGACTGCTGATATTTCTGTCAATGTAGGTGTATTTGAGTTGGAGGTGAATGAACCTCAAGTTACGTTGGAGGTTGGGGATGAAAAGCAATTGATTGTCAGTATGGGAAATTTCTCCAGTAATGATGAACTTTCCTTTACTGTGGAAGATGAAACTATTGTTAGCATGATGAATACCGATGTATTCCGTCCTTTCTATTCCTTGGCAGGGTTGAAGAGTGGGCATACAACGGTGACTTTCACAGATCATAAAGGGAAGCAGGCAATAGTTCAGGTGACTGTGAATCCTATTTCTATTGATGTTTCCAACTTGACCCCAAGAGTCGGAGTGAATAATAAAGTAATGATTACCGTAGAAAAAGGAAATGGTGGTTATACTCTGACTGCTGAGGATGAGACGATTGTAGATATACAGCAATTGGATGACACTCATTTCAATTTGGTAGGTAAGAAAGCGGGGGGTACTACAATACTAGTCAAAGATGCGGCAGAACAGGAGTTGAGCTTGACTGTAACGGTTGTACAGGCAGATAAAGTGGCATACTTGGGCAGTGGTAACTACTTTAAAGTACCATTTGAATATAATGGTGTGGTAGATGAATCATTAAAGAACTTGAATGCGATAACATTTGAAGCTCGTTTTAATATCGAGTCTTTGAATGGAGATGGGGATGCGCGAATTAATACAATAATGGGGATAGAGAAAATTTTCCTATTGCGTGTAGATATCCATAAAGGTGTTAAAAATGAAGAACGCTTCCTTCAGTTATCAGCAGATGATAAAGGCGGTATCCGTTATGAAGGTTCAACGAAGATAGAAACCAATCAATGGTATGATGTTGCTGTAGTATTGGACGGCAGCAAGAGTGGTAGCGAGCGAATTGCATTGTATGTGAACGGTGTCAAGGAAACTCTCCAACTTTCGAATGGTGAACCGAATAATTTGAAAGATATCAATCTTACTTCTAACTTCTTTATTGGTCAATCTGATGGTAAACGCCGGTTGAATGGTTCTATCAGCTATGCCCGCATTTGGACAGCAGCTTTGTCCGGTGAACAAGTTGCCGGGCAGAGTGGCAGAATTCTGAGTGAAAATAAAGAGGGATTGGTTGCCAACTGGTTGTTCAATAATGGAAACGGTAATACGAAAACGTTTGTTTCTCTTGCAGAAAAGAGTTTTGAAGCGGAAGCTGCCAAAGTTGTTTCGACTTGGAAACCGGATCCTATATTAGAAGAGACTTCTCCGACAGAATGATAGTGAAAAGATAGGATAATAAAAAAGCCATCCCCGGAATAGACGAAGTAGGGATGGCTTTTTTTTGTTGTAGTGTGCTTACTATTCTTCGGCAGACTATGTCCTGCTTGCTGTTGGAAAGGTTATTCCTTGACAGGCTCAGCCGGTTTGTCTTTGGTTGCAGTATCTGCGACTGCTACATCATTGACAAATGCGGTTGATGCACTCAGTTCTGCTTTGGCAGGTTCGTTTTTCTTGGTTACAGTATCTTTTGCTACTGTGTCATTAACGATAACTGCTGCATTAACTTCTGTCTGGGCTGTCACAGCTTTCTCAGAGTTCTGGGCCTTGACAAGGAATGAACCACCACAAACAAACATAAACATTGCTACTACTAATACTAATTTTTTCATAATCGTTTGTTTTAAGACTGTTAGATATATGTTTTCAATTCTCTCTCTTGTGTTAAGGAATTGGTTGTTGCTTTAAACACTGTCCTCTGATAAAGATCAAAGGGTGTGCCAAAAGAAAAGATATATTTGCAAATGTTTGATAACTAGATGTATAATAGTCGATTGATGACTGCTTCTGTGTGGAATTTACTGAGGAATGTGTGGAAGATGTGGCGGAGAGTGTGGAATTATTCCACACTCTCCGCTTTAAAATTTTCTTCTTGTGTGATTGACAAGAATTGTGGTTACTATAAATCTATATTATATAGCTTCAGCTTATTATATAAAGTCTTCCGGTCGATATCCAACAATTGCGCAGCTTTGCTTTTGTTGTTTCCTGTTTGACGCAATGCTTCTAGAATATGCTCTTTTTCAGTCTCCTCGTTGCGAAGGGCCATATTTGTAGTAAACGAGGGAGCCTCCAATAACTCTGTCCCGAGTTCTGCCAATGTGATGAAACAGCCTTGCGCCAATAACGTCGCTCTTTTAACGATGTTCTTCATCTGCCGCAGATTACCCGGCCAATGATAACTTTGTAAAGCCTGCGAAGCTTTCGGATCAAAACCGATCAGATGTTTATCCAGCTCTTTGTTTGCCTGATCGAGGAAGAAGTTGGCAAAAAGCAAAATATCCTCTTTCCGCTCTTTCAAGTCAGGCATTCGTAGGGTAAATTCGTTGATACGATGATAGAAGTCCTCACGGAATGTCCCCTTTTCGATGGCTTGCTCCAGATTCTCGTTCGTTGCGGATATCAAACGAATATCTACCGAAATTTCCTGTGTAGAGCCGACCGGACGTATCTTTCTCTCTTGCAAAGCACGGAGCAATTGTATCTGTACTTCATAACTGAGATTTCCGATTTCATCCAAAAAGATAGTACCGCCGTTGGCTGCGACGAAAGCGCCTGTCTTGTCCGTCAACGCTCCTGTAAAGGAGCCTTTCACATGACCGAAAAATTCGGAAGCTGCCAACTCTTTGGGGATAGAACCGCAATCTACGGCAATGAACGGTTTATTGTTCCGCTTGCTGAGTTGGTGAATGCGGTGTGCTACATATTCCTTTCCCGTTCCACTCGAACCGTTGATAAGAACGGACATATTAGTCGGAGCTACCAGACCTACATAATTATAAAGTTGTTTGGCGGCGTCACTCTCTCCTTCTAGATAAGAGTGCTGCCCTTCGTCTGTAGCTTTTGAAGTAGCTTGCGATGAGGAAACTTGTGATGGAGAATCTTGTAAAGCTTCAGATATCTTCTTCAGTAATTCTTCCGGATTCACGGGTTTGGCAATATAATCCCGTGCCCCGAGTTTCATTGCCAGTACGGCGGACTGGATATCCGCATAACCAGTCATAATAATCAGAGGAATGGCTTTTCCCTGTTCATTCATCCATTTCAGTAAATCGATGCCTTCATGATCGGGCAACCGCAGATCTGATAATATCAAATCTACAGTTTGGCTTTCGATATGCTTCCGGGCACGTGCAATGGTACTTACTGATGATACTTCAAATCCTTTTTTGCCTAGCCAGGTTTTGAGCATCATTCCAAAAGTTATATCATCTTCAACGATCAATATGGATCTCATCATGTCAGGTTTTGATTCTTTTAAGTCACAAAGGTAAGAGGATTTAGGCGAAAGTGGTATATTTGCAAACTTAAATTAAATAAAAGCGTTATGAAAAAGATTGTATTGATATTATTAACCATATCGTTTTGCGGACTTACCGCCTGCAAGACCGGAACTAAAAAAGGAGAAGACATGGATAAAGAAACATTGGTAAAGATTGAGACAACTGCGGGAGACATCAAAGTGAAGTTGTATAATGAGACTCCCAAGCATCGTGATAATTTTATTAAATTGGTGAAAGACGGAATGTATGAAGGTACACTGTTTCACCGCGTTATCAAAGATTTTATGATTCAGGCGGGTGACCCGGATTCGAAGAATGCTCCGAAGGGCAAGATGTTGGGTGCCGGTGATGTAGGTTACACCATTCCGGCTGAATTTGTATATCCGAAATTCTTCCATAAGAAAGGCGCTCTCTCGGCAGCCCGTCAAGGAGATAATGTGAACCCGAAGAAAGAGTCTTCCGGCTGTCAGTTCTATATCGTGACAGGAAAAGTTTATAATGATTCTACGTTGTTAAGTATGGAGAGCCAGATGAATGAGAATAAGATTAATGTTATTTTCAATACATTGGCGCAGAAGCACATGAAAGAAATTTATAAGATGCGGAAAGCAAACGATGAAAACGGGCTTTATGACTTGCAGGAAAAACTGTTTGCAGAAGCACAGGAGATGGCTGCCAAGCAACCGGAATTTCATTTCACTCCGGAGCAGATTGAAGCATATACTACGGTAGGTGGTACCCCGCATCTGGATGGTGAGTATACCGTATTCGGCGAAGTAGTGGAAGGGATGGATGTAGTAGACAAAATCCAGCAGGTAAAAACTGACCGTAGCGACCGTCCCGAAGAAGATGTGAAGATAATAAAAGCGACCATACTTGACTAAATGATATGAAAATCAACAGGCATATTCTTGACAATGGGTTGCGTCTGGTGCATTCGCAGGATGAAAGTACGCAGATGGTAGCTCTTAATATATTATATAAGGTGGGAGCTCGTGATGAGCATCCCGAACATACCGGTTTCGCGCATTTGTTTGAACATTTGATGTTCGGCGGCTCGGTCAACATTCCCGATTATGATATGCCGCTCCAATTGGCGGGTGGGGAGAATAATGCCTGGACGAATAATGATATTACCAACTATTACCTCACTGTTCCCCGCCAGAATGTGGAAACCGGCTTTTGGCTGGAATCAGACCGTATGTTGAGTCTTGATTTCAGCGAACGGAGTCTGGAAGTGCAGCGAGGGGTGGTAATGGAGGAATTTAAGCAACGTTGCCTGAATCAGCCTTATGGAGATGTAGGACATCTCCTGAGGCCATTGGCTTACCGGTCGCACCCTTACCAATGGCCTACCATCGGTAAGGAACTGTCACATATCGCCAATGCAACGTTGGAAGAGGTGAAAGCATTCTTTTTCCGATTTTATGCTCCGAATAATGCGATACTGGCTGTCATCGGCAACATCTCTTTCGAGGAGGCGGTGACACTGACGGAGAAATGGTTCGGTCCTATTCCCCGTCGGGAGGTTCCCCAACGGAACTTGCCGCAGGAACCGGAACAGACGGAAGAACGACGATTAACGGTAGAGCGGAATGTTCCTCTTGATGCGTTGTTCATGGGGTATCATATGTGTGACCATCATCACCCTGATTACTATGCCTTTGATATCCTTTCGGATATATTAAGCAACGGGCGTTCCAGTCGCCTGAACCAGCGTCTCGTACAAGAAAGGCAGTTATTCTCAAGTATTGACGCTTATATATCCGGCAGTGTAGATGCGGGTTTGTTCCATATTGCCGGAAAGCCGTCGGCAGGTGTGGCACTGGAACAGGCGGAAGCTGCCGTTCGGGAAGAATTGGATCGCCTGCAACAGGAACTTGTCAGTGAACAGGAGTTGGAAAAAGTAAAGAACAAATTTGAGTCTACTCAGATATTCGGTAATATTAATTATTTGAATGTAGCGACTAATCTTGCCTGGTTCGAACTGCTCGGACGGGCGGAAGGCATGGAACGAGAGGTGGAACGTTATCGCTCTGTCACTGCGGAACAGTTGCAGGCTGTAGCCCAATCGGCTTTCCGGCGGGAGAACGGGGTTATACTCTATTATAAAAGTAAATGAGAAGTATTTATAGAACATACAGAGAGCATTACAAGGCGTTATTCTATCTTGGACTTCCTATTGTCATCGGACAGATAGGAGTGATCATACTTGGATTCGCAGATACGTTGATGATTGGTCACCATAGCACGATAGAGTTGGGTGCAGCTTCTTTCGTGAATAATGTGTTTAATCTGGCTATTATTTTCAGTACGGGATTCTCGTACGGGTTGACACCTATCGTGGGAGGGCTGTATGGAACCCACCAATTTGCCCCTGCCGGACAGGCGTTGCGCAATAGTTTGCTGGCCAATCTGATGGTTGCACTTCTGCTGACTATATGTATGACGCTGTTATTCCTGAATATAGAGCGTCTTGGTCAACCGGAGGAATTGATTCCTCTGATTAAACCTTATTATCTGGTTTTACTTGCTTCTTTGGTGTTTGTTATGCTTTTCAATGGCTTCAAGCAATTTACGGATGGAATTACAGATACTAAAACTGCCATGTGGATCTTGCTTGGCGGAAATGTATTGAACATCATCGGAAACTATATTCTGATTTATGGAAAGCTCGGCTTTCCTGAATTGGGATTGTTGGGAGCAGGTATCAGTACTCTGTTTTCACGTATAGTGATGGTCGTTGTCTTTGTAATCATTTTTATGCGTAGTCCGCGCTTCATTCGTTATAAGGTCGGCTTTTTCCGTTTGGGATGGTCGCGTGCTGTTTTTAGCCGTTTGAACGGATTAGGATGGCCGGTTGCCTTTCAGATGGGAATGGAGACGGCTTCCTTCAGTCTGAGTGCCATCATGATTGGCTGGTTGGGGACGATTGCGTTGGCTTCCCATCAAGTCATGTTGGCAATTTCACAATTTACTTTTATGATGTACTACGGGATGGGAGCTGCCGTTGCTGTCCGGGTAAGTAATTTCAATGGTCAGGATGATATGGTGAATGTGCGTCGTTCCGCCTATGCCGGTTTCCATCTGATGATGGCATTGGGTGTCGTGTTGTCTTTCATTGTTTTTCTTTGTCGGAATTATCTGGGAGGTTGGTTTACCGACAGTTCTGAAGTTGCCGCTATGGTTACTTCGTTAATATTTCCTTTCCTTGTCTACCAGTTTGGCGACGGCTTGCAGATCACTTTTGCCAACGCCTTGCGTGGAATTGCGGACGTCAAGCTGATGATGGTCATCGCTTTTATCGCTTATTTCATTATCTCGTTGCCCGTAGGCTATTTTTGCGGTTTCGTGATGGGATGGGGTGTTGTAGGCGTATGGATGGCGTTCCCTTTTGGACTGACAAGTGCAGGGCTGATGCTTTGGTGGCGTTTCCACTACATGACGAAACAGCCTGCCCTCCGACAATAACTTGTAATTCGTTGTTCCTATGGCTTCCTACCGTTCTACAAAACTCAAAATAACCATTGGTTACACTTTGCTACTGGCTATTCTTCTTTTCTCGTTGGTGTTTGTGCATCGTGAGATGGAAGCATTATCGGCTGCGGACAACCAGCAGAATTTGCGTACGGATAGCTTGTTGGCCCTTCTCCATGAGAAAGACCGGAATACAATTCAAATGTTACGAGTGTTGAGCGAAGCGAACGATAGCCTTCTTTCTGCATCGGAGATTGAGGAAATTATTTCCGAACAGGATTCCGTCATTACCCACCAACGAGTACAACATCGTGTCATAACCAAACGCGATTCTCTGTTGACTGCTCCGAAGAAGAAAGGTTTCTTCAAGAGGTTAGCGGAAGTATTTGTCCCTTCTAAACAGGATAGTGCCGTACTTGTTAACACTTCTTTGGAAGTAGCTACGGATACGATTCTGGAACCTGCCACTTCTAAGGATTCCTTACAGCAAAAGATCCGTATGGCTACGGAGGAAAAACGTTTGCAACGGAAAAAGACCATCCGGCGTACCAGTACGAAGTATCAGCGGATGAATACGCAGTTGACTGCAAGAATGGATAGCTTGATAAAGGGGTATGAGGAAGAAATGACCCAGCGTGCACTCCAGGATGCGGAGCAGCAACAAGCAGTAAGGATGCGTTCGGCACGCACTATTTCGGGAATCGCTATTGGTGCGGTGTTTCTGTCTGCCTTTTTCTTGATATTGATCATACGCGATATATCTCGGAGCAACCGCTATCGTCGACAACTGGAGGAAGCCAACAAGCGGGCGGAGGATTTGCTTGTCGCCCGTGAAAAGTTAATGCTTGCCATTACTCATGACTTTAAAGCACCGTTGGGCTCTATTATGGGGTATACCGAACTGCTATCCCGGTTGACTCGAGATGAACGGCAGCGTTTCTATCTTGAAAATATGAAGAGTTCTTCGGAACATCTCTTGAAGTTAGTCAGTGACCTGCTCGATTTTCATCGGCTCGACCTTAATAAAGCGGAGGTGAATCGCGTCACCTTTAATCCTTCGCAGCTATTTGATGAAATTTATATTAGTTTTGAGCCTTTGACTGCCGCTAAAGGATTGACTTTACAAAGTAATGTCGCTTCCGATTTGAATGGGAGATTTATTAGTGACCCTTTGCGTCTCCGTCAGATTGTGAACAACCTTTTATCCAATGCCGTTAAGTTCACTCAAAAAGGTAAGATAACATTGACGGCTACATACGACTCTTCAAAGTTGACAATAGCCATTGCAGATACCGGAAAAGGGATGGCTCCGTCAGACCGCGAACGCATCTTTCAGGAGTTTACCCGTTTGTCCGGTGCACAAGGTGAAGAGGGGTTCGGGCTCGGATTGTCCATCGTGAAGAAACTGGTAACTTTACTCGAAGGAGAAATTGATGTGCAAAGCACGCCGGGAGAAGGAAGTTGCTTTACGGTGACTCTTCCTCTTTATCCGGTGGGGAAATCGGTAACGGAGGGTGAACTCTCGGAAAGTGATAAAGGGGAATCTATCCAAGAGCCAGCTACCATTCTTCCGATGAAGGTGATCCGTGTTCTTTTGATTGATGACGATAAAATCCAACTCAGCTTGACGGCAGCTATGCTGAAACAGCACGGCATTGATGCTGTTTGTTGCGAGCAATTGGAGGAACTTATAGAACAACTTCGCACTTCTGTTTTTGATGTATTACTGACCGATATACAAATGCCGGCCATCAATGGTTTTGATTTGGTGAAACTACTTCGCGCTTCCAATATTCCGCAGGCAAAAACGATCCCCGTGATTGCTGTTACTGCCCGTAGTGAGATGGATAAGGCTGCGTTGAACGAACATGGATTTGCCGGATGTCTGCATAAACCATTTACGGTAAAGGAATTGTTGCAGACGATCAATGAAGGACAATTGGCTGCGGATGAAGCGCATATCACAGAAGATATGGGAAGCGGATTGATGAACTTCTCCGCATTGACAGCCTATTCGGAGGACGACCCGGAGGCGGCGTGTTCCATTATTGAGACTTTCATCGAAGAGACTGGGAAAAATGTTGACCGGATGCAACAAGCCTTAGACAATGAAGATACGGACGGGATAGCTGCTATGGCTCATAAACTTCTTCCGCTTTTCACACTGATTGGCGCATCCGAAACAATTGCTCCTTTAAAATATTTGGAAAGTTGTCGTGGAGAGATGTTCGTTGACGAGATAAAGCAAACAACGCTTACAGTGCTGGCAATGGTTCCGCATATAATTAGTGAGGCAAAAGAGTATCTTTCTTATCGTTATCCAAACCTTTTCTCAAAATAATTTGTTTACTTTGTGTCTTCAATTTACACTGACACGCTTTGCATGAAACGAAAATGGATACGATGGGTAAGCTGGATATTGCTTACTCCAATAATACTCTTTGTAATACTGATGGTATTACTTTATATTCCTCCCGTACAAAATCTTTTACGCCGGGAAGTAACCGCATACGCTTCTGAAGCAACCGGTATGCAGATTCAGGTGGAACGGATTGACCTTCGTTTTCCGCTCAATCTGTTAGTTCGTGGTGTAGAAGTCATTCAACAGCCGGATACTTTGTTGTCTTTAGAGAGCTTGAATGTGCGGGTGCAGGCGTGGCCACTTATCAAAGGAAAAGTAGAAGTCGATGAAGTTACACTAAATCAGGTTGCAGTCAATTCCGCAGGTCTGATAGAGGGAATGAAGATAAAAGGTGTCTTGGGACGTTTCTTTCTGCAGAGTCATGGGGTGGATTTATCCAATGAAATAGCGATTATTAATCAGGTCGATTTATCAGACACCCATGTCCAATTGGTAATGAACGACACCACGACCGCTCCTAAAGACACGACCGCTTCCGCTCCTGTCAATTGGAAAGTAGACCTTCATCAGTTGAATTTGGAAAATGTGTCATTCAGTATGCAGCTTCCGGCTGATTCCATGCGTATGGCAGCCCACATCGGCGAAGCGTCTGTAAATGATGCGCAAGCAGATCTGAAGAATCAGTTTTATAGCTTGAAACAATTCCTGTTGTCGGGAGGCTCTGCCAATTATGATACCGGAGCTGCTAAACCGGTCGAAGGCTTCGATGCTTCTCATATTGCGGTCCGTGATATCCGGATCGGTTTGGACTCCTTATTATATAAAGGTAGGGATATGAATGCCGTGCTCCGTGAATTTTCAATGAATGAACGTTCGGGACTGAGCATTACCTCGTTGGCGGGCAGGGCTTATTCTAATGACTCAATTATCAGTGTTCCGGGCTTAAAGCTGCAGACTCCTCATTCTGAAATCGATTTGTCTGCCCATACGTATTGGGAACTTGTCAACATCCCTACTACGGGACGTTTGTCCGCCAATTTCAACGCATACATCGGTAAAGAGGATGTTATGCTGTTTACGGGTGGGCTGTCGGATAGTTTCAAAGAAGCCTATCCTTTCCGTCCTCTTGTTATTCGTGCGGGTACGGACGGTAATCTGAAAGAGATGCAGATTTCGCGCTTTACGGTAGATTTGCCGGGAGCATTTTCTTTAGAGGGCGGTGGGCTTCTTGAAAATCTGGCGGACAGTATCACGCGCTCGGGAACGGTCGGGTTGAAGATGACCACCCAGAATCTGAACTTCCTGACTGCTTTGTCCGGTGAGGCTCCCAATGGGACTATTGTAATTCCCGATAGTATGGATCTGGTTGCGAAGGTTGATATAAACGGTCCTGCATATAAGGCCAATTTGAAACTGAGAGAAGGACAGGGTACTATGGATATGGACGCGGCATTGAATATGCTCACTGAGGTCTACAAGGCAGACTTGAAAATAAACAATCTTCAACTGCATAATTTCCTACCGAAAGATTCAATTTATGAACTTTCACTTTCGGCTGATGCTGAAGGGCGAGGACTGGATGTGATGTCCTATCGTTCTTTTGCCAAATTGAATCTGTCGTTAGATCAGCTTCATTATGCCCAATATCATCTCTCGAATGTTGATTTGATTGGAGCTTTGAAAGGGGCATTGGTAACAGCCCGTCTGACCAGTGACAATGCTTTGCTGAAGATGACGACTGAGGCCGAATATAACTTGGCACACAGTTATCCCGATGGAAAAGTGACAATGGATGTCACTCAATTGGATTTGCATGAGTTGGGATTAATGCCGCAGCCGATGAAGCATCCGCTTGCTTTTAACTTTTCTGCGGAAGCCCGCCAGAATCGGGTGTTTACCCATTTGGTGTCCGGAGATATGAAACTCAACTTGAGTGCACGCTCCGGAGTGGAACCGTTGATTCGGCAGTCTACTCATTTTGTGGATGTGCTGATGAGACAAATTGATGAAAAAGCATTGGATCATGCCGAATTGCGTGAAGCTTTGCCGACTGCTATACTCTCTTTCTCTGCAGGAAAAGAGAATCCGTTAGCCTATTTCCTGGCTACCCAGAACATATCCTATCAGGATGCATCCATGAAGTTCGGAACCGCTCCGGACTGGGGTATTAATGGTAAGGCAGCCATTCATACATTGAAGGTCGATACTTTGCAACTGGATACCATATTCTTTACTGTCAAGCAAGATACTACCTCCATGAAGCTGCGTGCCGGAGTGATTAACGGACCGAAGAATCCGCAGTTCTCTTTCTCGACTGCTATTACGGGAGAAATTCGTGACCGGGATGCGGAGTTGCTGGTCGATTATAAAAACGAAAAAGGAGAAACAGGCGTACTGTTGGGTGTCAATGCCCGTCCTTTATTTGAAGGACACGGAAAAGGCAACGGTATTGCTTTTACCTTAATCCCGGAAAACCCGATTATCGCTTTCCAGAAATTCCATTTCAATGAGAAGCATAACTGGATCTATCTGCATAAGAATATGCGTGTATATGCCAATGTGGATATGTGGGATGATGAAGGGATGGGTTTCCGTATTCATTCCGTTCCGGGAGATACCGTGTCTTTACAGAATATCGATGTTGAAATCCGGAGAATCCGTTTGGCGGAGCTTAGCAGTGTACTTCCCTATTTCCCGGAGATAACCGGACTGTTCTCTGCGGAAGCTCATTATGTACAGACGGAAAAGGACCTTCAACTGTCTGCGGAGTTGTCTATCGATGAGTTGACATACGAACGGCAACGTATTGGAGATGTTACGCTAGGTGCTACATGGCTACCGGGCGAGCAGGGAAAGCAGTATCTGAATGCGTACTTGAATCACGACCAAGTGGAAGTATTGCTGGCGGATGGTAAGTTGATACCTACCGGGACGGGGAAAGACAGCTTGGAGGTGAATACGGAACTGGAGCATTTCCCGCTTCGGGTAGCTAATGTGTTTGTTCCCGATCAGATGGTCACTTTATCGGGCGATTTGGATGGTAATCTGAAAATAACGGGCAGCACCGAACAACCTCTGATTAACGGAGAACTGTCATTGGATAGTGTAGCTGTTCTTTCCCGACAGTATGGTGCTCGTTTTATGTTCGATAATCGTCCGGTGCAGATAAATAATAACCGTCTGTTATTTGATAAATTTGCAATTTACACTACATCGAAAAATCCGTTTACGATTGATGGCTATGTAGATTTCCGCGATATGAGTCGTCCGATGGCAAATCTGAATATGCTTGCGCAGAATTATACGCTTCTGGATGCTAAGCGTACCCGTGAAAGTTTGGTTTATGGAAAGGTATTTGCCGATTTCCGTGCAACAGTAAAGGGACCTTTGGATGGATTGAATATGCGGGGAAACATCAGTCTGCTGGGTAATACCGATGTTTCGTATATACTGACAGACTCACCGTTGACAGTACAGGATCGTCTGGGTAGTTTGGTCACTTTTACTTCGTTTAGCGATACTACTACCGTTGTCCGTCAGGAAGTGCCGACAGTTTCTTTAGGTGGTCTGGACATGGTTATGATGGTACATATTGATCCTTCCGTCCGTTTGAAAGTAGATTTGGATGCGAGCAATGACAATCGTATCGAACTGGAAGGGGGAGGTGACCTTTCCATGAAATATACTCCGCAGGGTGACTTGACCCTGACAGGACGTTATACCTTGAGCGGTGGTTTGATGAAATATGCTTTGCCGGTGATTGCAGCCAAAGAGTTTGCCATAGATAACGGCAGTTACGTAGAATGGACAGGCAATCCGATGGACCCGATGTTGAACTTTAAGGCGACCGACCGTATACGCGCTTCCGTATCCGAAGGAGAGAATGGTGGAACACGTACGGTTAATTTCGATGTTTCCATTGTAATCAAGAACCGGTTGGATAATCTTTCGTTTGCATTTGATGTGTCGGCTCCCGAAGACGCGACCATACAAAATGAACTTACAGCTATGGGAGCGGAAGAACGCGGCAAGCAGGCACTTTATATCATGGTGATGAAAACCTATCTCGGTACCGGACCGATTGGCGGTGGAGGTGGTGGAGTAGGCAAGCTGAATATGGGGTCTGCCTTGAACTCCGTATTGAGTAGTCAGATTAACTCGTTGATGGGCAATTTGAAGAATGCAAGTGTCTCGGTGGGTATCGAAGATCATGATCTTTCAGATACCGGTGGTAAGCGTACGGATTACAGCTTCCGTTACTCGCAACGTCTCTTCAATAACCGGTTCCAGATCGTTATTGGCGGTAAGGTCTCTACGGGTGAGAATGCGACGAATAATGCCGAGTCATTCATCGACAATATCTCTTTGGAATATCGTCTGGATAGGACAGGAACCCGCTATGTCCGTCTGTTCTACGATAAGAACTATGAGAGCGTGCTCGAAGGCGAGATTACGGAGACCGGAGTCGGTCTGGTACTTCGCAAGAAACTGGATAAACTCAGTGAACTGTTCATCTTTAAGAAAAAGAAGTAAGAATGAAAGGAATATATAGTAACATATTAGTAGGCTGTCTGATTGGTATCATGTTGTTTTCGGGGTGTTCGGTGACGAAGCATTTGCCCGAAGGCGAAATACTCTATACAGGGAATAAAACGGTTATTCAGAATAAATCGAACACTTCGGTAGGTCAGACGGCATTGACCGAGATAGAAGCGGCGCTTGACAAGGCTCCGAGTACGAAGATTCTGTTTCTGCCCATTCCTTTTAAAATGTGGATGTACAATGATTTTGTGAAGTACAAGAAAGGATTCGGGAAATGGATGTTCAACCGTTTTGCAGCCAATCCTCCTGTTTTTATTTCTACTGTCAATCCGGAGGTGCGCATTAAAGTCGCCACCAATCTGTTGCATGATTATGGCTATTTCAATGGAAAAGTAACTTACGAAACATTGGCGGATAAGAAGGATAGCTTGAAAGCCGGTATTCTTTACACGGTGGATATGAAGAATCCCTATTTCATAGATACGGTGTATTATGAGCGTTTCACTCCGCAGACATTGCGGATTATGGAGCGGGGACGCAGGTATTCCTATATAAGTCCCGGCGAACAATTCAATGTTGTGGACCTGGATGACGAGCGTACACGTATCAGTACGTTGTTGCGTAATCGGGGATACTTCTATTTCCGTCCCGACTATATGACTTATCAGGCGGATACCACCTTAGTGCCCGGCGGGCATATCAGCCTCCGGCTGATTCCCGTACCCGGTTTGCCTGCTGCCGCGCAACGTCCTTATTATGTAGGCAATGGTTCTGTTTACCTGTTTGGAAAGAATGGAGAAGCCCCGAATGACAGCATGATGTATAAGAACCTGAATATTCACTATTATAAGAAGTTGCAGGTTCGTCCTAATATGCTTTATCGTTGGTTGAATTATCAACAGTTTGTACGTAATGCACAGATGCGTGCTTCCAATCGTACTAGGCTTTACAGTCAATACAGGCAAGAGCAGATTCAGGAAAAGTTAAGCCAGTTGGGTATATTCAGCTATTTGGATATACAGTATGCGCCTAAGGACACGACAGCCGTTTGTGATACGCTGAATGTGAATGTACAAGTCACTTTTGCCAAGCCGCTGGATGCCGAGTTGGAGTTGAACGTAGTAACTAAGAGCAACGACCAGACCGGTCCCGGTGCTGCTTTCGGTGTTACCCGTAACAACGTTTTCGGTGGTGGAGAAAGCTGGAATGTAAAGCTGAAAGGCTCTTATGAGTGGCAGACTGGAGGTGGAGAGAAAAGTTCTTTGATGAACAGTTGGGAGATGGGACTTTCCACATCACTGACTTTTCCCAGAGTTGTGTTCCCACGTTGGGGAAAAATGGAATTTGACTTTCCGGCAACCACAACTTTCCGGTTGTATATCGATCAGTTGAACCGTGCGAGATATTATAAATTGTTGTCATTCGGTGGAAATGCGACATATGATTTCCAGCCGACACGTACAAGCCGTCATAGTATCACTCCTTTCAAATTGACATTCAACGTCCTGCAACATCAGTCGGAAGAGTTTAAGGAGATCGCTCAGGAGAATCCGGCATTGTATATCAGTTTGAAAGACCAGTTTATTCCTGCTATGGAATACACGTATACGTATGACAATGCTTCGACGCGGAGAATAAAGAATCCTATCTGGTGGCAATCTACAGTGACTTCTGCCGGAAATCTGACCTCAGTGATCTATCGTGCTTTCGGTCAGCCTTTTAATAAAGAAGATAAACGATTATTGAATGTTCCTTTTGCGCAATTCGTGAAGTTGAATACGGAATTCCGTCATTTATGGAATATTGATAAGAATAACAGAATTGCGTCCCGTGTGGCATTGGGAGCGCTTTTCTCTTATGGAAATGCCACGATAGCTCCTTATAGCGAACAGTTTTATGTCGGAGGAGCTAACAGTATCCGTGCTTTTACGGTGCGTAGCATAGGTCCCGGTGGATATCATCCGGCAGAAAGCCGTTATTCTTACCTCGATCAGACAGGTACGTTCCGTTTTGAGGCAAATGTGGAATATCGTTTCCGTATTTATAAAAGTATTTGGGGAGCCACTTTCCTGGATGCGGGAAATGTCTGGCTGATGCGTAAAGATGAGGCTCGTCCGAATTCACAACTCGAACTGAAGACTTTCCCGAAACAGATTGCTTTGGGTACAGGTGTCGGTTTCCGTTATGATATGGATATTCTTGTGTTCCGTCTCGATTTCGGTGTACCTTTGCATCTGCCTTACGATACGGATAGAAGTGGGTATTACAATGTTACCGGAGCCTTTATGAAAAATTTGGGAATACATTTTGCTATCGGTTATCCCTTCTAATGAATGATTTTTGTACGATTTTGGTAAATAATGATTGATATTTGTCCTGTCGGATTCAACTATTTTTGTACTTTTGCAACGAAATCTGATGCCGTTGACATCACTAACCTTTTAATATTACACAATTTATGAAACCAACTTTATTCTTATTGGCAGCCGGTATGGGCAGCCGCTATGGAGGCTTGAAACAATTGGACGGTCTGGGTCCTAATGGCGAAACTATTATGGATTATTCAATCTATGACGCTATCAATGCCGGATTCGGCAAACTTGTATTTGTAATCCGCAAAGACTTTGAACAGGATTTCCGTGAGAAAATTATTTCCAAATATGAAGGCCATATTCCTTGCGAACTTGTATTTCAAGCGTTGGATGCTCTTCCCGAAGGTTTTACTTGTCCGGCAGACCGTACAAAACCCTGGGGTACTAACCATGCGGTAATGATGGGTGCCGATGTGATTAAAGAACCGTTTGCGGTAATTAACTGTGATGACTTCTATGGTCGCGATTCTTTCCAGGTGATGGGTAAATATCTGGCTGCTCTTCCCGAAGGTTCGAAAAATGTTTATTCAATGGTAGGCTTCCGCGTAGGAAATACCTTGAGTGAAAGCGGTACGGTATCTCGTGGAATCTGTAGCACAGATGCGAAAGGATTGCTGACTTCTGTTGTAGAACGTACGAAGATTCAACGCTTGGACGGTGAAGTGAAATATATCGATGATAATGGTGAATGGACTGCTACCCCCGACACAACTCCGGTAAGTATGAATTTCTGGGGTTTCACTCCCGATTACTTCGCTTACAGCGAAGAGTTCTTTAAAACTTTCCTGAGCGATCCGAAGAACATGGAAAATCTGAAGAGCGAATTCTTCATCCCATTGATGGTGGATAAATTGATTAATGACGGAACCGCTACTGTTGAAGTGCTGGATACTACCAGCAAATGGTTCGGTGTTACTTATCCGGAAGATCGCCAGAGTGTAGTAGACAAGATTCAGGCATTGGTAGATGCCGGTGAATATCCTGCTAAATTGTTCTAAAGAGGGACTTAGATTAAGATAGGAAGCAGTCATTCGTTCGGAATGGCTGCTTTTTTGTTTTTGATAACGGATGATACTGACATTTATACAATAATTATTCACTATATTTGTTGTAATCAGGTAGGTTTTATTTGACTATCAACAGATTGGATAAAACTCGCACGAGAACGGGCAATGGATAAGAAAAAGCCGGACTGTTCCGAACCGCCATATTTCTCATGCTTTCAAATAACTCTTTATCTCACTTGCAAAGATAACACCTTTTTTCTGAAAAAACAGCAAAACAAGTCACAATCAGTCTGGATACATAATCACGAGTCATGACTAAACCTTTAAAATAACAACCTGTTCAATAACTTTATTTTGATACGCTCAAAATATTA